>Ga0210400_10000035_pt1 | contig 252835 bp, 207 predicted proteins | sample IncBWH26MmetaG_FD_155456 | JGI IMG/M metagenome (GOLD analysis project Ga0210400, IMG submission 155456) | Forest soil microbial communities from Barre Woods Harvard Forest LTER site, Petersham, Massachusetts, United States - Inc-BW-H-26-M | ecosystem: Environmental > Terrestrial > Soil >... | reverse complement strand
CAGGGGGAGGGGTGGCCTTTTGGGGGAACCCGGGACTACCGCGCCGGAAGGCAAGGCCCTGTCCTGATCCCCCCCCCCCCCGATTACTTTATTATTGACTTAGAGACGTATTCGATGTACTATAACGCTGCAATGACATGGCGTTCATTAGCAGCACGCAGCGTCTTCAGTTTTCTGCTCCTGCCTCTTTTTCTATCCGCTGCAGCTTTTTCAGCAGCAACAAAAAAGCCGCCGCTCCGGCCGGTAAACATCAACACCGCGAATGCGGAGGAATTGCAGCTTGTCCCGGGCATCGGGCCGGCCACCGCCGAGAAAATCCTGCAAATGCGAAAATCGTACGGCGCATTCAAGAACGTGGACGATCTAGTGGCCATTCGCGGCATCGGCAAGAAGCGCTTGGATAAAATGCGCAAGTACCTCACGGTCGGCAAAACCGCGGCGGCGGGCAAGACGCCTGCGTCCAAGCCGCAATCGAACGAACCAGCCACTCCTGTCGAGCAACTCCCTCCACAAGCAAGCCCTATTGGGGTTTGAAGACGGTCCCATAAGTCGTGATCTTTAGCGGGCCGTCAAAGTCATTCAGAACGAAGAGCTCCCGCAGCTCGCCTTTTTCAAACAACGAAACAACATCCGCTCGAACCGAGGGGGGCTCGACAGAGACCTGGATGTCCGAACGCAGCACTCTCTTGAACGCCCCGCCGCGATTCCGTGCGTCTTCCAGAACGGACTGCCAATCTTGCTTCAAGTTGGGCAACTCGCCGCACTTATAGGCGTTCCGGCAAATCGCGTCCAAGTCGTGCGCATTAAAACGCTGATGAAAGTCTGCAACTGCCCTCGTGGCTTCCAGCTGTCGAGCGATCCTGTAGGACCGGAAAGAAAGCCACATCCATAGCCACAGACCTGCAGGCACTAACACAAGCAAGCCGGCGAAAATGCCGCCTATCAGCATCACAGTGCGCTTCGTGCTTGGGTTCATGGCGACTCTAAAGCACTTGGTGGGTGGGGCGAGGCTGCTCGATGCGCAGAGGAACCTGGTCGGCGATGCGGATACCGTAGCCTTCAAGGGCCACGACTTTTTTCGGATGATTGGTCAGGACGCGAATGTCCTTGAGGCCAAGATCGATGAGGATCTGCGCCCCGATGCCACTCTCGTGCTGGACCATGCGCTGGCGGGCAGGTTCGCGGTCGAGCTGGCCTCGCGAATGGAAATGAATCTGGGGCAGTGCCCCGGGTTCGCTGGAAGACTCGATCCCGAAACCCCTGCCGGTGTGATGGAGGTAAAGGAAAACTCCGCGGTCCTCCTTGGCGATGGTGGCGAGCGAACGCGAAACGAGCTCGGTGCAATCGCAAGCCGTCGAGCCGAACACATCGCCGGTGAGGCAGTGGGAATGTACGCGGACGAGCGCCGGCGCGGACCCCTCGAGTTCGCCGCGAACGAGCGCGATGTGCTGGTCATGATCCACATCACTCGAATAGGCAATCATCCGAAAATCGCCGTAGCGTGTGGGCAGAACCGTTTCCGCGATGCGGCGGACGTAGCGCTCGTGCTGCATGCGGTAGCGGATCAGGTCCGCTACCGTCAGCATTTTCAAATCATGCTGCTTGCAGAACTCCACGAGCTGCGGCACGCGCGACATCGTGCCGTCTTCATTCATGATTTCGCAAATGACGCCCGACGCGTTCAGGCCGGCGATGCGCGCGAGGTCGACGCTGGCTTCGGTCTGGCCAGCGCGGACCAGGACGCCGCCCTTCCGCGCGCGAAGGGGAAAAATGTGGCCGGGGCGCGCGAGATCCTGGGGTTTCGTTTTCGGATCGATGGCCGTGAGGATGGTGATGGCGCGGTCGGCAGCGCTGATGCCGGTGGTGACGCCCCGGCGGCCGTCGATGGCCTCGCAAAACGCCGTACCGTGAACCGAAGTGTTAATCGGCGACATGAGCGGCAAGTGCAGCTCGTCGCAGCGCTCTTCGGTGAGCGGCAGGCAGATGAGGCCGCGCGCGTACTTGGCCATGAAGTTGATGGCGTCGGGAGTGATTTTCTCGGCGGCCATGGTGAGGTCGCCTTCGTTTTCGCGGTCTTCGTCGTCCACGAGAACAATCATGCGGCCCTGGCGGATCTCTTCGACGGCCTCTTCGACGGTCGCGAACTGGGAGTGAGTGTCGCTCATATCAATAAAAATATAGCGTAAAAAGCCAAAGGAATGAAGTGAGTGAGGCGCATAACACCGCAGTGGAGGAAAAAATTAAGGCGTCCTGGTCTTGAGAACCAGGACGCCCTCTGTTGGATTGAGATCGTGGGCTAGCTGGAAAATTTAGTACATGCCGCCCATGCCGCCTGCGCCCGGAGCGCCTGCGGCTGCTGCTGACTTCTTGTCGTCTTCCTTGAGCTCGGCCACGAGCGCTTCGGTGGTGAGCATCAAGCCCGCGATGGAGGCTGCGTTCTGCAGCGCCAGGCGGGTGACCTTGGCCGGGTCGATGACGCCCATCTTGACCATGTCGCCGTACTCGCCGGTTTCCGCGTTGAAGCCGAAGTTCTCTTCCTTGGACTCGCGGATTTTACCGATCACCACCGCGCCTTCGAATCCGGCGTTGTAGGCGATCTGGCGGGTGGGCTCTTCGAGCGCCCGCTTGACGATGTTCACGCCGACTTGCTCATCCTCATTGACCTTGAGCTTTTCGAGTGCCGAGAGGCAACGAAGCAGGGCTGTGCCGCCCCCGGCCACGATGCCTTCCTCGACCGCCGCGCGGGTGGCGTGCATGGCGTCTTCCACACGCGCCTTCTTTTCCTTGAGTTCGGTCTCGGTGGCTGCGCCGACCTTTATGACGGCCACGCCGCCCACGAGCTTCGCAAGGCGCTCCTGGAGCTTTTCCTTGTCGTAGTCCGAGGTTGTGATTTCCACTTGCTGGCGGATCTGCTTGACGCGGCCTTCGATGTCGGCGTGCTTGCCCGCGCCTTCCACGATCGTGGTGTTGTCCTTGTCGATTGTGACTTTCTTGGCGCGGCCGAGGTCCTCGATCTTCACGTTTTCAAGCTTGATGCCGAGATCCTCGGTGACGGCCTTGCCGCCGGTCAGTGTGGCGATGTCTTCGAGCATGGCCTTGCGGCGGTCGCCGAAGCCGGGAGCCTTAACCGCGGCGCACTGCAGCGTACCGCGCAGTTTGTTGACCACCAGTGTCGCGAGGGCTTCGCCTTCGATTTCCTCGGCGATGATGAGCAGCGGCTTGCCAGTCTTGGCGATACTCTCCAAAAGCGGAAGCAGGTCCTTCATCGAGCTGATCTTCTTTTCGTGGATCAGGATGCGTACGTCCTCGAGCACGCACTCCATGCGCTCGGGATCGGTGATGAAGTAGGGGGATAGGTAGCCGCGGTCGAACTGCATGCCTTCGACCACTTCGAGCGTCGTGTCCATGGTGCGGGACTCTTCCACGGTGATGACGCCGTCCTTGCCGACCTTCTTCATGGCTTCGGCGATGATGCCGCCGATTTGCTTGTCGTTGTTGGCAGAAATCGTGCCGACCTGGGCGATCATGTCGCCCTTGACGTCGCGGTGCAGCTTCTTGATCTCTTCCACGGCGACTTCGACGGCCCTTTCGATGCCGCGCTTAAGGGAAGTGGGGCTGGCGCCGGCGGCGACAGTCTTGACCCCCTCGCGGAAGATGGCCTGGGCGAGCACGGTCGCCGTGGTCGTGCCGTCGCCGGCAACGTCGGAAGTCTTCGAAGCGACTTCACGGACCATCTGCGCTCCCATGTTCTCCAGGGGATCCCTGAGCTCGATTTCCTTTGCAACCGTCACGCCGTCCTTGGTGATGACCGGCGCGCCGAACTTCTTTTCAATCACCGCATTGCGGCCCTTGGGGCCGAGGGTGATTTTCACTGCGTCGGCGAGAGCATTCACGCCGCGCAAAATGGACTGGCGGGAATTCTCACCTGTAACTATCTGCTTCGCCATACTTGTGTCTCCTCCTGAATTCGGATACCGAACTTAAATTTTGTTGCAAAACCCTTCAGGCTCGAAAGCCCGAGCTACAACGACCGGGCCGAGGCCCGGCTTTCATACGAGCACTGCAAACTTACTTCCTGCCACCCGCGGCCTTCGCAGCGCCGCTCAACTTGGCCAGGATCTCGTCCTCTTTCAGGATCAAGAGCTCTTCGTCTTCGACTTTGATTTCCGTGCCGCTGTACTTGCCGAACAGCACGCGGTCACCTGCCTTGACGTCCAGGGGGATGCGCTCGCCCTTCTCGCGGCGGCCGGCGCCGACGGCGATCACTTCGCCCTCCTGGGGCTTCTCTTTCGCGGAGTCAGGGATGATAATGCCACCCTTGACGGTTTCCTTCTCTTCTATGCGCTTCACGATCACACGGTCGTGGAGCGGCGTTAGGTTCACTGCCATCTTGAAAAGACCTCCATAGGTGACGTTGCGGTTTGAACTGCGGCTTTGGAGCGAAAAGGGGAATTAGCACTCCTCATAGCCGACTGCTAATATAGCACGAAATCCCTCCATGTCAAGCGTTTCAATGACAATCCAAGGGTGCCCCACGTCGCTTGGATATTCCACTAAAGCTATTATTTTCTGCTAGTTGAATAGTGCAAGATAAATCTTGCACTTGGTGATTGTCGTGCGACTTGCTAGAGCGTAGGATTTAAACTCAGGATTTCTCATGAGTTCACTCGTCTACATTCGATTGGTCGGTTACACGGCTGGCACACTCCTCCAACTCTTCTGGATGGTGGTGATCTTGGGCTATCGCCGCCAGCGCAATTTCGAGCGCGTGTTTTTCTTTTTGTGCCTGGCGCTCTTTTTCTTCTACAGCGGGTCGCTGTTAGCCCTCAATGCCCAGATCTATTATGTGACACCGCCGGCGCTCCTCCAATCGTTTGCCGTCACGCTCCTCTGCGTTGGGCTGAGTTTTTTGCCTCCCTTATTGGTTCATTTGCATCTCGAGTTCGCGGAAACCCGGGAAATGCTGAGGAATCCCGCGTTAAAACATTGGGTGTTGTTCGTAGCGTATGTTCCTCTTCTGTACTTCGCGCTGCGCGTCTATCCTCAACTCGCAAGTTCGGCGGGATTTGATTTTTTGATCCCGGGAAATGCGCTGGGGCGGGGATACGGTACTTGGCTAGTGTTGGCGATGCTATTCGCTGCGGCTTGCGAGGCGCGATTTGCTCACCATGCGCCCGATCGACCCCAAAAGAGATTTCACGCACTCTTGGGCCTGCTGTTTTTCGGTGGCTCCGCGCTCGTTGTGTATCTCCATGTTCTTGCCGGACCTTTGTCACCGGAAGTTTCCGCTGTAATCAGCCTCGCGCTTGCCTGGCTCGCGATTCCGCCCTTGGCGGTTCTGATTTATTTGGTCGGGCGCTTCAACTTTTTGCAGATTGGACGGCAGAAGAATCTGGTCTACGCTGTTTCGGCAACTTTCCTTGCATTGTTGTACCTGAGCATGGTCCGGCGTATGAGCGTGTGGCTGGAGCCCGCAGTACCGCCGGAGGCGTCCGCTGCGATTCTTCTGTTTGTTCTAGTGGTCTTCTTCGAGCCGCTACAGCGCGCCCTGGGCAAACGTCTTCGCGAAACAGCACAAACGGAAATTGACCAGGCTCAGCGAATTGCGGCTCTCATTCAAGAGGTGGCCCGGCAGGGCAACCTTGTCAGGTTGCATTCGTTTATCGAGCAATCCGTGAAACAGAAGTGGGATCTCGCGCACGCAGAATTGATCCTGCTTAAAGTAGAGGCTTTACCCCAGATCGATTCAAAGGGGCGCGGAGATTCGCCCAATACTTTTCGCATCCAGCAGTCTGGCTCGCTCATTGGTTTCCTCAAGGTCAAGCCACATGGGGCGATGTTGTCTGGCGAGACGCGCGCGGCGCTGGAGTTTTTATGCGAACAGTTGCCGGGGGCATTGGACCTGTGCCGCGTGATCGAGGAAAAGCTGCGGCTCGAACGGGAATTGGCGGAGCGCGAGCGGCTGGCGCTTGTGGGCCAGATGGCGGCGAGCATTTCTCATAATTTGAAGAATCCTCTTGGATCCATGAAGACGATTTTGCAGGTGCAATTGGAAAATCCAGAAATGCCCGAATCGATGCGGCACGAAACGAAAATGGTGCTGGACGAAGTGGGAAGGCTCTCGACAAAGCTGAATCAGTTGCTGCAGTTCAGCCGTCCGGTCATCTTGGGAGAAGCGAAAGCCGCCGGCTGCGACGCATGCGAGGTCGCCCGGCAAGTCACCGGGGTCTTGCGACACGACGCCGAGCGCAGAGGAGTTGCGCTGGAATCGAACGCGCCGAAAGGTGAGGTGCGGGTCGCGGCCAGCACCGAAGCAGTGAACGACATTCTCTCGAACTTGATCGTGAACGCGCTTGACGCCGCGCCTCGCGGCGGCCATGCGCGCATCAAAATTTCCGTGAATGGCCGCATGGCTTTGTTGTCGGTCGAGGATGACGGCCCCGGAATCCCCCTCGAATTGCGGGAGAAAATTCTGCGGCCATTTTTCACCACGAAAACCCAGGGGACGGGTCTGGGTCTGGCCATTGTCGCGCGCCGCACGGCGGAAGCAGGCGGAAAATTGGAACTGGTAAGCCCGGCGAGTGGAGGCAAGGGAACACGGCTTGAAATAAGTCTGCCGCTCGCGAATTAAGGGAAGCAGAAAGAATATGAAAACAATCCTCATTGTGGACGACGAACCGGCGGCGCGCTACGGACTGCGGCGCGCTCTCGAAGCAAAATACCGCATCGCGGAAGCGGATACCGCGGAGGCTGCGCGAAATGCCTTGGACACGGAAAAGCCAGATCTCCTGCTGCTGGATATTGTGTTACCCGGCCAGGATGGCTTGTCTTTTCTGAAATGGATGCGCGAACAGGGAAGCGAAATGCCGGTGCTGATGGTCTCCGCGCTGGACACCGCAAAAACCGCGGTCGAGGCCCTGCAACTCGGCGCCGCGGATTATCTGGTGAAAGGATTTGAACTGGACGAACTCCGGCAGCGCGTGGCAAATCTGTTGAAACTGGCCACCCTCGAAAGAGAAAACGACACCCTGCGCAGGCAACTCGCGGCCGAAGGGCAGTTCGGGCCGATGATCGGTCGCTCCGCGGAAATGCGGCGGGCGTTCGAGATGGCGGACCGCGTGGCGCCGACGGATTCGACGGTGCTGATTCTCGGCGAAAGCGGCACGGGGAAAGATTTGCTGGCGCAGGAAATTCATGCGCGCTCTCCGCGCGCCGGGAAAGCCTATGTGGCGGTGAATTGTGCTGCCCTGCCGGAAACTCTGATCGAATCGGAGCTCTTCGGCTACGAACGCGGTGCATTCACCGGTGCGTCGCAGCAGAAAAAAGGAAAATTTGAGCTGGCGTCAGGCGGAACGCTTTTTCTGGATGAGATCGGCGACATGAATCCGGTGACGCAAGCGAAGGTATTGCGCGTACTCGAAAGCCGCACCATCGAACGGTTGGGAGGGACGCAAACGATTCCCGTGGACGTGCGCGTAATCAGCGCGACGCATCGCGACCTGCCCAAGGAGATCCGCGCGGGAACATTTCGCGAGGATCTCTTTTACCGGCTGCGTGTGGTGACCATCGAGCTTCCTCCGCTGCGCGCCCATAAGGCGGACATCCCCGTGCTGGCGGAAAGCTTTCTGCAGATGCACGCGGCGCGGCTCGGACGCACGGCGCAGCTAAGCCGAGGTGCGGTGGCCGCGCTCGAGCGATACGACTGGCCCGGGAATGTCCGCGAACTGAAGAACGCTCTCGAGCGCAGCCTGGTGCTCTGCCGCAGTGAAGAGATCGACGTCAGCGACCTGCCGGGCGAAGTAGCGCGCGGCGAAGTGCGTGCGAGCGCGCATGGCGGCGGCGATTCGGCCAATGGTTTCGGCGAACGCGATTTTCGTGAGGCGAAGCGCAAATTCGAGGTCGCTTACTTGACCAAACAACTTGCCGATCATCGGTGGAACGTTTCGCGAACGGCGGCGACAATTGGCCTGCACCGGCAAAGTCTGCAGGAGAAGCTGCGTGAACTCGGGATCCGGCGGCCCGGCCGCGGTCCAGTGGAAGAAGGTGAGTAGTGCTTACCACATCCGGCGCCAACATTTCTGCAAGCTCAAGTATTGGTGGCTATGTCATGGCTGGTGGGAAAAGCGAACGATTCGGCCAGGACAAAGCACGAGTCAGGCTCGGCGGTGAGATGATGTTGAGACGAATGTGCAATTTGGTTAGTGAAGTCACTGGATCAGTCAGCGTCGTCGCCGATCGCGACTCGCGGTATGCAGATGCAGACGTTTGGGTTGTCGAAGATCTATGGCCCGGTGAGGGACCGTTGGGCGGCATACTGACGGCGTTGTTTGCAACGGAAGACACGGACGGTGGACGGGACTGGAACCTTATTCTGAGTTGTGACATGCCCTTTTTGACGAGCGAATGGCTCGCATACTTACTCTCACGCGCGCTTGTGAGCAAAGCCAAAGTGGTGCTGCCCCAATCGACGCATGGTCCGGAACCGCTCTGTGCTTGCTACAGGACCGATGCAAGGCCCGCGCTTCAGCAAGTTTTCGAGCACGGCGTACGCAAGGTCACCGAAGCATTGAAACACGTTCGCACGGAAGTGCTTGACGAAGCCGACTGGAAACGATTTGATAGCGCGGGGCGATTATTTTGGAACATGAACACGCCAGCGGACTATCAGGAAGCGCGCCGGATCCTGGAAGCGGAAAACAGATGACCGACATCCTTAAAATCAATCGCGGCGGACAGATCAACCTGAATCCCGCCAGTGAAGACAGCTTGGCCGAACCGAAGCCACGCTCCCCCAACTTTTTTGAATTTCACGATGTCTGCAAGAGCTTTGACGGCAGACTGGTGCTGGACCGCGTCAGCTTCACCGTGAAGCGAGGCGAGACGTGCGTCATCATGGGGCGCAGCGGCGTCGGCAAGTCGGTCTCCCTGAAACACATCATGGGATTTCTGAAAGCGGACTCGGGGAAGATTGTTGTCGATGGCGAAGACATAACAGAATTCACGGAAGCACAATTCGCTGAGGTACGCCGCAAGGTCACAATGGTGTTTCAATCGGGCGCGCTTTTCGATTCACTCACCGTGGGCGAAAATATCGCATTTCCTCTTGAAGATCAGCCGGGCTTGACCGCGGAAGATGTGGACGCCTATGTTCAAGAATTTGCCTTGACGCTGGAAGTAGAACACGTGCTCGATAAGATCCCGAGCGAATTGTCCACCGGGTTGAAGCGTGCCGTTGCCATCGCTCGGGCCTTGGCGCAATATCCAGAAGCGATTCTCTACGACGAACCCACGACCATGGTCGATCCGATTATGGCGGCCCACATGGGCGATTTGATTTTGCGGTTGAAAGAAGCGTTTCACCGCACGTCGATTGTGGTGACGCACGATACGCACCTAGCCAGAAAGCTCGCCGATGTCGTCGTGTTCCTGCAGGACGGCCGAGTCACATTCTTCGGCCCGTGGAAAGATTTTGAGAATTCCAAAGACGCTTTTCTTCATAACTTCCGCATGCAGGACGAATTAATCCCCGCCATGGACGTGACTTTGTGAACCAAACAAATCCCGGTCCAGCCCCAGCAGTGCCAGATTCCACCCACGGTTCTTCCAGTCCTCTGAATCAATTGCGCAAGACCATGGGCTTCTGGGACGTTCTGCTTTTCAACATCGCTACGGTCCTGGGCCCGCGCTGGGTCGCTGCCGCAGCGCACAATGGCACTTCCTCGATAAGCTTGTGGATCCTTGCGGCGTTATTCTTTTTCGTTCCCAGCGCGATGGTGATCAACGAGCTCTCCTCACGTTTTCCCAATGAAGGTGGCCTCTATGTCTGGTCTAAGGAAGCTTTTGGTGATTTCCACGGCTTCGTTGCCGGATGGTCGTACTGGATTTACACCGTTTTTTATTTTCCGGGGCTATTACTCGCAAGCGCGGCAATGGGCGGGTACGTGGCTGGCGCGGGAGGCGCGTCCCTGGCACAGAGCAGGACGTTCCTGCTGATTGGCTCCTTCGTATTGTTGTTCGTTGCAGTGATCATGAACATCATCGGACTGAACATCGGCAAGTGGCTGCAAAACGCGGGCGGTGTCTCGACGTATATTCCCCTGTTAATCCTGTGCGGCGTGGCCGGAGCGTTGTGGTCCCGGCACGGCTCGGTGACGCATTTCACAGTGTCGAACATGATGCCGCACTGGAGCTGGGACACGGTGAATTTCTGGTCGCAAATTGCGTTTGCTTTCACCGGATTGGAACTTGTTTCGGCGATGAGCGAGGAAATCAAGGATCCGCGCCGCACTTTGCCACGCGCCGTGATGGGCGCCGGCGTTTTGACCGCCCTCATCTATATTGCAGGAACATTTGCCGTGCTCGCGATGGTTCCTGCGGAACAAGTGGATCCGAAAAGCGGCGTCTTCCAAGCGATTACGCAGGGATCGGTGATGCTGCGCATCGGAATCGTCGGTGTGCTTGCGGCTATGCTTGTATCGGTCGGCAATGCCGGTGGCGTGGGATCCACCGTAGCCGGAATCGCCCGCGTGCCGTTTGTCGTGGGAATTGACCGCTACCTTCCCGCGGCATTTGGAAAGATTCATCCCCGTTGGAGGACGCCCTATATCTCCATCATCGTACAGGCGACGATTTCGGGAATTGTTCTTCTTCTCAGCCAGATTAATGAGACCACCATCGGCGCGTATCAAAGTTTGGTGGACGTGACAATCATCATCTACTTCATTCCGTTCCTATACATGTATGCGGCGGCGATCAAGCTGGCCGGTCGCAAGGATCGCAGGGAGAACCCTCATGCGGTTTTGATTCCCGGCGGCAAATTGGGCGTTTGGCTTGCCGCTGGGCTAGCCTTTGCCGTGACGCTTGCCTGCATCTTTTTTTCCGTGATCCCTCCGGGAGAAACCACGAACAAGTTTTTCTTTGAGATGAAGCTCCTCATCACTGCTGCCGCTGCCATCGCGTTGGGTCTGAGCTTATATTGGCGCGGCGCTCGAGCGAAGGCCCGCGAGACCGCGTCCGGTAATTCAGTTATATCCGATTAAGCCTGCGTGGCGTTAATTTCAGTTAATAGATCGTCCAGACGCCGGGCGTGGCCAGTTCGACGAGGTGGTTATCAGGATCGCGAAAGTACAGGCTGGTGCCGCCACGGGGCCAGCGGACCGTACTCTCGATGTTGATTTTCTTTTCGGCGAGTCGTGCTTCCCAATACGCCAGTTCCGCTGCCGGAATTGCAAACGCGACGTGCAGCGGTCCACTGCCGTCGTGCGGCCCCATCGTTCCAAAAGGCAATTGAGTTGTGCAATTCGACGCGCCCCGCTTGAAGAGTAGCAAGACACTCCGTCCGCCGACGCTATACGCGCGGATGCGGGCGTCACCCTCTATTATCCGGCTGAGTCCAAAACATCTTCGTAGAAGCGAGAGGCGCGATCGAGGTCATCCACGTAAAGCGAAGTCTCGAGCACGGCGTTGAGAACTGGCACGCGTTTCTCCAGGAAGTGGTCAGAAGCCCTCTTCGATGAGCTGCGCTTCCGTGTAACGGGTTGGCGAAGCCGTGGCCTCGTTACGCGCTTCGAGATAGCGCTCGACGTATTTTCCCAAAACGTCGCCTTCGAGATTGACCGCATCGCCGGGCTTGCGGTCGCTCAGATTCGTGTGCTCGTAGGTGTACGGAATAACCGCGACTTCGGCGACTCCATCCTTCCAACTGGCCACGGTGAGGCTGATGCCGTCAATGGTGATTGAGCCCTTCGGAACAATGTAGCGCGCAAAGTCAGCCGGAATTCGCACGCCGAACAACCAATTGTCGCTTCCTGGACTCTCGCGCTTGAGTTTTGCGACACGGCCCGTTGCGTCAACATGCCCCAGGACGAAGTGGCCGCCGAACTCGTTGCCCGCGGTAAGAGGTTGTTCGAGATTCACGCGCACTCTAGGTTTCAACTCCCGGAAGGAAGTTTTAGCCAGGGTTTCTCCGGAGAGGTCTGCCGAAAATCGTTCGTTCGCGACGGAGACAATCGTGAGGCAACATCCGTTGACGGCGATGCTGTTCGAGACGGCAAGATTTGCAGCCACGCTCGGCGCGTGAATCGAAATTTTGCTTCCGTCCGAGCGCAGGTCGAGCGATTCGATGATCCCAAGATGTTCAATAATCCCTGTAAACATGAATTCTCCGCCCTTTTCTAAGTTCGGGGGCCTTCCTTGGCTCAACGATTTGTCTCGGAGCTTTTCTGGGCTCTAACGGGAGCCCGTTTGTGCGCCGTCACTAATTCCGGCCGCTCTTCTCCCACGGAAATATCACCGAGCTTACGGAAGTAGCGATCTCCGGCCGCGATGTCGCCCGCTGCGTCAGCGGAGCTGGCCGCTCCGTAGAGCGCGTTGAACCGGTTGGGTGCGACCTTGAGCACAGTCTCATATTCTCTCAGGGCATTCTGGGGCTGCTTCCCGCGCAAGAACAACTCCGCAAGCATTTCGCGAGCAGGAATCACGGCACCTGGCGTTACTGCGTCCTTATCCATGCTTTCTTCAAGTTCCGCCGCGGATCGCATCGCGGTAATAGCGTCGCTGCTCTTGCCATTTCCTTCCGCGATCCACGCCGCCACTTCTCGCCGCTGCACTTCCACTTGATTCGACCAGTAGGTGTTGTTCTTCTTTCCGCTTGCCTCCACGAGAGACGCCAGCGTTTGTTCGGCCAGCGACGCGCGCTCCAGATTTCCCGAACGCGCGCTCCCTTCCCCAATGGCTTCCCAAGTGATCGCCTGCGCCCAGGGTACGCCTTCAGTCCGCACCGTAAGAGTGCTCGCTTCCTTCCAATTGCCAAGCTCGATCGCGCAGCGCGCCGGGATTGCGGCAATCGCATAGTCGCCCGTAAGCGTCAGCCCCGGGATGGACGAGAGCGAATTCAGTTCCGCGAGCACCGCCTGGGCGCGTTTCACTTGGCCGCTCTGCAGGTAAGCGTAAGCCAGATAATCCATCGCGTGCAGGTGCTGGTCGCGGGCTTCTCCATTGGTCGAGGTTGCCTCCGCCTCGGTAGCGAGCTTTTCGGAACGCAAATTCGAGGCAATGGATTCATCCCAAAGTCCCAGCCGAGTGAAAATATGAGAGGGCATGTGATTCGCGTGCGCGGAAGCGGGGGCGATTTGGGCGTACACACGCGCGGAGGCGAGAGCTTTTTCCGCGAGCAAGGGGTTGTCGTAGCAGTGAATGATGTAGTGTGGGATGCCGGGATGGTGCGGCTGCAGCTTGAAAAGCGGCTCGAGAATCTCACCGCATTTCTGCTGGTTAACGAATGTCTTGTCAGTTTTTGGAGCGATAATAGAGTACGTTATCGCGTGGAAAACCGCGGCTTCACTGTCCATAGGATAAGCCGCTTGCACTGCCCCCATTTTCTGTTCAAAGCCGCGGTCGTGTGCCGCCTGATCTTTGCCATCCTCGCGATAAATTTCGTCTAACGCGTCAATGTAGGCATGCTCTCGCGGAGTCGTTTTCGGATTCGCGGCGGCGATCTCTGTTGCTTTGTGGTAGGCCTCGCGGCCCGCAGCCGTGTCCCCGTTCCTCCACAGGCCGTGGTAGTAAGACATGGCCACGCCCCACTGCGCCATCGCGCAGCCGGGGTCCTTCGCGGAAATATCGGAGAAAGCTTGCCGGGCCTGTTCGTACTGGAAAGAGTGGAGAAGGGCAACGGCGCGGTTAAAGTTGGCTTCGGCCGTGCTCGAGCAGGAAGTCGCAAAATGCACCGAGCCTACTTCTTCCGCGGTCAACTCGTGATGATGCTCACCTTGACCCTTCGCGCACGGCGCAAAAACCAGGGCCGCAGACAACATACCCGTCAAGAAACGCATGACTGTCCTCCGTTACCGCGCGGCATGCACGGCGGGTTGCGTAATTTCCTGGAGCGCTTCCGCAAATATACGCAGTGCCTCGTCAATTTGCTGCCGGGTGATGATCAGGGGCGGCTGGAAGCGCACTACGTTTCCGTACGTTCCGCCCACACCGATGAGCATGCCGCTGCGCAAACAAGAATCGCGAATGGCCTCGGCTTCCGCTGCGGCGGGCGTAAGTTTCTCGTCCTTCACCAATTCCACGCCGATCATCAGGCCGAGTCCCCGCACTTCGCCGATGAGTGGATTTTTCTTCTGTAATTCGCGCAGCCTGGACATCGCGTAATTTCCTGATTCGGTCGCACGCGCGGGCAGGTTCTCTTTTTCCATGAAGGCAATGTTGGCCAGCGCCGCGGCGCAGGAAATCGGATTGCCGCCAAAGGTGGAAAGATGGTCGCCGGGCTTGTAGGCCGCGGCAATTTCCGGGCGGGTTGTGAACGCGCTTAGAGGAAATCCATCGGCGATGCCCTTTGCTGTGACCAGAATGTCCGGCTCGACGCCGTAATGTTCGATCGCAAACAGTTTTCCGGTGCGCGCAAATCCCGACTGCACTTCATCCGCAATAAAAAGTATGCCGTGCTGGTCGAGAACCTTTTTCACTTCCTTAAAATAGTTGAGCGGTGGCACGATGATTCCGCCCTCGCCCATCACCGGTTCCGCGATGAGCGCGGCCACGTCGTTCGAGGTGGCAAAGCGAATCACGTCATCGATGGCTCTGGCGCACTGCCGCCCGCACTCTTCGGGGTCCTTCGGCCACAGCGAGCGATAGGCGTACGGCGCAGGAGCAAACGCGACCCCCGGCGCGTACGGCCCGCCACGCTTTTTCCGCGCCTGGTTTCCCGTGACGCTGAGCGCACCCCAGCTGCGTCCGTGAAAACTGCCGTGAAGCGCGATAAATTCGTGCTTGCCGGTATAGAGCCGCGCCAGCTTCATCGCGCCTTCGATGGCTTCGGCGCCGCCGTTGCCAAAAAATGTCTTTGCCTGGCCGCGCGGCGCGTTGAGCGCTCTGCGCTCACCGGTAACCATGTTCGCGATTTTCTCCGCGAGGTCCGCGACCGGCTGCACGTGATAGAGATACGACGAGCAGTGGACAAGTTTGTCCATCTGCGCCTTCGCGGCCGCGATGATTTGCGCATTGCCGTGCCCCGAATTGACCACGGAAATTCCCGCGAAGCAGTCGAGATACTCCTTGGCGTCGATGTCGGTCACCGTCGCGCCGGCGGCCCTGTCGATTACGATTGGAGCCACTGATTTCAGGAAACCGGTCATTACGTAGTCTTTGTATTTCTGGATGGTGTCTGCCATGTGGATCTCGCTGGGCCAAAGGCCCGGTCAGTTTGCGATGCGTGTGCTTGGTGCTTGCAGCGAATTATACAGGATAACTAAGCGTAGGGATCGCGTAGATACGCTTCCACCGCGATATCGGGACCGAACTGCTGCGTGCGAACGATCTTTAGCGGTGCGAGATTGAGCTTCGGGGCAAGCGCGAACGGAACACGATTTTCTCCCGCGATCTTCGGTGCGTAAAAGAGGAAAAGTTTGTGGACGATGCCCGCGGCGAGCGCCGCGCCGTTCAGCGTCGGGCCCGCTTCCAGGAGGACGCTGAGAATATCCCGGCGGCCAAGCTCGCAAAGAACATCTTCGAAATTGAGCCTGCCGCCCACCGATCTTACGCATACAACTTCGACGCCCTCTTGCCTCATAGCGCGCGCCCTTCGTGCACCCTCCCGCTGATTCGTGAAAATGAGAAGGTCATCATCGGCTGTTTTCACGATGCGAGAGTGCCGGGATATCGACAGGACGGCGTCCAGGACAACCCGCAACAAACGGCGGCGGCGGGGGAGTCCGCTGCGATCCGTAAGAAGCGGATCGTCGACGTGGATAGTGCCGATGCCGGTGAGCAGCGCGTCGGACGCATGCCGCATGTGCTGAACCTCCGCGCGGGACTCTTCCGACGAAATCCAGTTTGAAGGACTCTTCGCCGCGGGTTTGCGCAGGAATTTCTTGCGTTCACCCGGAAGCGCCAATTGCCCATCGAGGGTCAATGCCGACTTCAGCGTCACAAACGGTTTTTTCGTGCGAATCCAAGAGGCAAATGATTCGTTCAGCCGGCGCGCCTGGTGCTCGAGCAGGCCGGATTGCACTTCGATTCCAGCGGCCCGCAGCCGCTCGAATCCGCGGCCACCCGTGCCGGGATTGGGATCTTCCATCGCCGCCACCACGCGGCGGATTCCTCCGGCGATAATCGCTTCGGTGCATGGCCCGGTGCGCCCGGTGTGGTTGCACGGCTCCAGGGTCACATAAAGCGTGGCGCCGCGCGCTTTCTCGCCCGCGGACTTGAGAGCCAGGATTTCCGCGTGATCCCGCCATTCGTATTGGTGAAATCCTTCGCCGACGACTTCGCCATCGCGCACGATAACGCAGCCAACGGTGGGATTCGGGCTGGCCAGGCCGACGCCCTTGGCCGCAAGAGCCAGGGCATGCTCCATGAAGTGAATGTCGCGCGCGTCCACGGAATTAGTCGAACAGGGAATTCGCGTACGTTTCCGCGTCGAAGGGAACCAGGTCGTTAATCTGCTCGCCGGTGCCGACGAAGCGGATGGGCAGTCCGAGTTCGCGCGAAATTGCCACCACGATGCCGCCTTTCGCGGTGCCGTCCAACTTGGTGAGGATGATACCAGTAACGCTCACGGCGGAGGTGAATTCGCGCGCCTGCGCCAATCCGTTCTGACCCGTCGTTGCGTCCAGGACCAGCAAAACATCGTGGGGCGCGCCGGGAATCACTTTCGCAGCGGTGCGCTTCATTTTCTCGAGTTCCGCCATCAAATTGGATTTCGTATGAAGCCGGCCGGCGGTATCCACGATAACGGCATCGGCATTGCGCGCTTTGGCGGCGGCGACTGCATCGTAGACGACCGCGGCGGGGTCGGCGCCAAATTTCTGTTTGATCATTTCGACGCCATTGCGCTGCGCCCAAATTGCCAGTTGCTCGATGGCGGCGGCGCGAAACGTATCCGCGGCGCACAGCACGACGCTGAGGCCCTCCTGCTTCAGGCGATTGGCGAGCTTTCCGATGCTGGTTGTTTTTCCTGCGCCGTTCACTCCCACGATGAAAATCACGCGCGGCCCGGTTCCATTTGAAGACGGCGCCGCGTTTTCGGGTGCTGGAGTCGCGGTAAGAATTCGCACGATGTGCGACTTAATCTCGCGCTTCAATTGCACCGCGTCGGCCAGCGCGTTGCGATCGAGTTTCTCGCGCACCGCGCTCAGAATTTCGCGCGTGGGCTTCACTCCGAGGTCGGCCGCGATCAGCGCGTTTTCCAGCGCTTTGAGCAGCGACGGATCGATCTTGCGTTCGCCCAGAAAAATGTTGTCGACGGTTTCAGACAGCGCCGCCTTGGTCTTGCTGACGGAAGCTTTCAGGCGTTCCGCAAGTGTCGGTTCGGGCTTGCCAAAGAGAGAAATCATGCGGTTGAGCGCGTTGCATTCAGCGCAACCCAAAATTGTAGCAGAAGAGGGGATATGAAACGTTCGGTGTTCGGGCCTAGAAGAGTAGGTTACGGCGACTGTTCTTTTCTCGACACAAGTTGTAAGTCATCAACGTCGTACGTTTCCGCAAGAAAAACGCGGCCATATTTCTTTGGCTCAATGAGCATTACACCTCCGCCGTACTCGCTCACATACCATTCGGTTTCAGGGTCACTCACAAGCGGGTCCGCCACGAATTCAATCTCCCCCCGTTCGCCTAAAAATAGAACGCGGTCACCTTTTCGCATGGGCTCGCCGTTCCGGTAGCTGTATGGCATTTCAAGCCGCCGATCTCGAGTAAAACGGTTCTGCGATTACACCTGCACTTCGACGGCACTCAAGCGAAGTTTGCCCGAGGTGACGGCGGCATCCAAGGCGTTTACCACAACGGCGTCGAATTTCGTTCCTGTGAGCGCCTTGATTTTCCCCATCGCGTATTCGAGATCCATCGCCGACTGGTACGGCCGGTTCGTGGTCATCGCATCCAGCGTGTCCGCAACCCCGATAATCCGGGCCATCAAGGGAATCTGGCCTGCTTTCAGGCCATAGGGATAGCCGCGGCCGTCCATGTGCTCGTGGTGGAGCTCGATGCCGGGCAGCATCTCCTTGAGTTGTGAAACCGGGCGCATGATGTTCGCGCCTTTCACCGTGTGCTGCTTCATCAAGCCATATTCTTCCGGCGTCAGCGCGCCGGGCTTCTTCAGCACGCGGTCCTCAACGCCAATCTTGCCGACATCATGCAGCAAGGCCGCGATGCGCAGCTTGTCCAGCTCTTCGTCTGAGAGCCCCAGCTCGCGCCCGACAATCATCGAATACTTGGCCACGCGGCCGGAGTGACCCCGCGTGTACGGATCCTTTTCGTCGATGGCCGCGGCGAGCATGCGGATGGAACCGATGAATAGCTCACGGTTTTCTTCCGCGGCCTCTTTCAGGCGCTCGATGTACTCCTCGATGTCGCCCGCCATCTTGTTGAAGTTTTCCGCCAGCTCGCTGATTTCGGAGGCGCCCCGCACAGCCGAGCGCTGGTGGAATTCGCCGCGGCTGATGGCTCGCGTCGAGGCGGCCAGTCCGCGAATCGGGTCGCTGATGCCAACCGCAAAAAAGTATCCCAAGACAATCGTCGCCAGGACCACTACGCTGACGAAGGCCAGCGCCTGGCGGTTGAGCTCGGTCACGCCGGCATCGGCCTGCGCTTGCTCGAGGCTGCGCTGCGCGATGACCGCCCAGTTGACTTCCGGGAATGTGCTGTACGTTCCAATCATCTCGACCGATTTATTCTTCTCTTTTTCCGAGAAGCGTACTGTTTCCGTGTTGCGCAGGTCCTGCGGCAAGGCTTTGATTTGCGCGACCAGCTGGGAGTTGCCGCTTACATCCGTGCCCGGCACGAAGTTTTTCGCGTCGGGATGCGCAACGATGTGCCCGTTGTGATCCACGAGAAACACGGTGCGGCCCCGCACGCTGGCTTCCTGCAAACGCCGCAAGATCGGATCGAGTGACACCACCGCGGCCAGCATCCCGCTGAATTGATCGTTCGAGTCTTTCAATGGCACCGCGATCACGAACGCCGGACGGTTATCGGGCGCGAGCGCCAGGGGATCGCTGCGGAATTTGACCGACTGCATGGTCGAGACAAAGGCGCGCCGCAGCGCATTGGCGACAAAGGGGTCCTGCTCAGCCCGGAAATTCCCTTGCGAGGCGTTGGTGCCCTTGGCGGACTTACCCACCGCCGTTAGGAAGATAAAAGTATCTCGATTGCTGTCCACGAAATTTTCCAGGAGCCGCGTCACTTTCGGCTCGGTGGCAGGGTCTTCCACGTTGTCGATGAGGCCGGTCAGGGCAAGAATTTGCCTTTCGCTGATGAGCTGCTGCGTCAGGTTGGCCTCGAAGAATTGAATCTCCTGGGCCAGCGAACGCGTCATTTCCGTCTGCTGCACGCGCTCGGTGTCCACCAATTTGTCCTGGCTGAGCTGGAGCACCTGGCGGTGATACAGGCCGATGGGCAGCGCGCTAACCAGCAGCAATGCGCCCAGCACGAGCCACAATATACGCACTCGTCCGCTGCGTATGCGATCCCATAGGACTGGCAAATTGACAGCCATAACCGTATACCCATTTTAGTGGAGTGCAGCTGGGTCGCGCCGGGAGGAATGGAGGCACGACGCGCAAGAGCAACTGGAACCTTAGTACTACGGGGGTAATTCTTTGCTCACTCGCGTTTCAGGGGGCGCTCCAATGATGTCGCGGATGGCATCGCGGGGCGACTTGCCGTGATTTAGGATGGCATCCACCTGTTCCGTAATGGGTAGTTCCATGCCCGCTTCTCTCGCGAGGGCCACCAGCGCTGCTGTCGTGCCCACACCTTCAGCAACCATGCGCATCCCCGCGAGGATTTCCTTGAGCGAACGCCCCTTGCCAAGTTCGATGCCGACGCGGCGGTTGCGGCTGAGCGTGCCGGTGCACGTCAGCACCAGATCCCCAAGTCCGGCCAGGCCGCTCAGCGTTTCCGCCCGCGCGCCCAAGGAGACTACCAGACGCGTCATCTCCGCAAGCCCGCGCGTAATCAAGGCAGCGAGGGCATTCGAGCCGAGCCCCAAACCCTGGCAGGCTCCCGCGGCGATCGCGATTACGTTTTTCATGGCGCCGGCAAGCTCCACGCCCAGGACGTCATCGTTGGTGTAAAGGCGGAAGTTGGGGCCGGCAAACTCTTCCTGAAGTTGCGTTGCCAGGCTGGCATCGGTCGAGGCGAGCACCACGGCGGTAGGCTCTCCCCGGGCGGCTTCGGTGGCAAACGAAGGCCCCGAAAGAACGGCGATTCTTGGAGAGCGCGTCTGCGAAATCACGGAGGCGGCTGGCCCCAAGAGTTGCGACAGCACGTTGCTCATTCGCAAATGTGTCGCTGGTTCGAGTCCTTTTGTCGCGCTTACGAAGACGGTTTCCGCGAAACAGTGCGTTACCGCCTGCGAATAAATCTCTCGTGCGTGCGCGCTGGGCATCGCGCCCACGACAATATTCGCGCCCGTCATCGCTTCCGGGATTTCGTGCGTGACTCCGACATTCGCGGAGATAGAAATTCCCGGCAGGTAGACAGTATTTTCGCGGTCGCGGCGAATCGCCCGCGCCAAATCCGCATTGTGGACCCATAAGCAAATTTCGTGCGGGCTTCGCGCGCGCGATAAGACCACCGAAAGTGCAGTGCCCCAGCTTCCCCCGCCCAGGATGGCGATTCTCGTCATGCCGGGCCCCTATTTTTTGCTCCAGGAAAATTTGGGCTCTTCACCCTCGACGAGCCGCTGAATATTCGCGTCGTGCTTATAAACGATGAGCGCCGCTGCCGCCAGCGAGCCGAACGTGATGACGAGCGGTGGCGCATGATGGGGCGCCCAGAGGAAATACATCAGCAGGGGCATTGCGGCGGCCGCGGCAATCGACCCCAGCGAAACGTAGCGCCATGCAACCACCACAAGCAAGAAGACCAGTAGCGCAGCAAGGGCGGCCGGCAGGCACAGCCCGAGAAAAACTCCCAGCGCGGTGGCCACGCCCTTTCCACCTTTGAATTTCAGCCATACAGGAAAGCAGTGGCCGAGGAGCGCGGCGAGCGCCGCCAGCATCATCCACGCGGCGCTTTCGTCGGTGAAACGCCCCGCTAACCAGACCCCTGCCGCGCCTTTGGCGGCGTCCAGAGCGAGCGTGAGCACCCCCGCCAGCGGCCCGACGACTCGCGTGACGTTTGCCGCGCCAATATTGCCGCTTCCCGACTTGCGCACATCCGCTCCCCCAAACAGCCTGGCGAGCACCACACCAAAAGGAATCGAGCCGAGCAGATACGCGGCAAACAGAATCCAGGCGTGATGCAGGGAACTGTCGGGCATGTCTTGCTAAGCCTCCGATGCGGCAAAGCGAAAGGACTCGAGCGTCGTATATTCCGCGCCCGACGGCTTGAGCTTGCTCTCGACAAGATGAAATTCCTTGGTGCGCAGCGAGCCGAAATCACGACCGCTGCTTTGCGCGATAGCAGACTGTAGCGTCTCGTGGATGCGCGGCGGCTGAAAACGTGCAATCGTCAGATGCGGCACGAAGGCGCGCTGCTCGCGCGGGAAACCCACTTTTTCAAGCGAACGGTCGATACCCCCTGCCAGCGATGGCAGATTGGGCGAAGCATCTATGCCGGCCCACAGGACGCTCGGGCGTTTTGCATTGGGGAAAAAACCCAGCCCGCGGAAGTTGAGTTCGACCGGGCGCTCGGAATGCACGCCCGAGAGCGCGCCGCGAATATCTTCGAGCTTGTCCGGCAGGATTTCGCCGATAAATTTGAGTGTCACGTGAATATTTTCCGGGCGCACCCAACGCGCTTTTGGGGCGGTAATGCGAAGGTCGTTGATCAAGGTGGCGAGATTGTCTCGCACCGCGCACGGAATCTCCAGCGCAACGAACAGGCGCACCGTTCAAGCTCGCTTCGCGGGCTGCGCGCCGTTGTAGAGAAAATGGACCCGCACCATGTCCAGCGCCACTTGCGAGGCTTGCCAGCGAATCGATTCACGGTCGCCGGGGAAGCGCGCAGTGCGCTCTTTGACGCCGCCCGCATGCGAAAGCGCGATGTGCACTGTGCCCACGGGTTTTTCTTCGCTGCCTCCGCCGGGGCCGGCAACTCCCGTGATGCCCACCCCAAACGTGCTGCCCACGCGGCGGCGAATGCCCTGGGCAAGCGCGGCGGCGATTTCCGGGCTTACCGCGCCTTTTGACTCGATCAATTCCTGTGGAACGTCGGCCCAGGCCGTCTTCAGTTCGTTGCTATAGCAAACTACACCGCCGAGAAAATAGGTCGAGCTCCCAGCGATGCTCGTGAGCCGCTGTGCAAGCAGGCCCCCCGTGCAACTTTCCGCCGCGGCAATCGTGGCGTTATGTATGGTGAGCTGGCGCGCGACCACTTCGTCCAGGGACGAGCCATCCTGCGAAAAAATGCGGTCCGTCAGCGCAATCTCGAATCCTTGCACGATTTCATCCAGCGTTTTCTGCGCATGCTGCGCATTTTCTGTCCAGATACGCAGATGAACCTGAGTTTCTCCCGGAGCGGCGAGCACGGTCGTGTTCACTTCCGGAAATCGCTTGTAAATTCCCACAATGCGTTGCTCGACGTGCGACTCGCCCAGGCCGGTGACGCGGATCTCGCGGTGAAACATCCGCACGCCCGAGGCGCGGCGCTCAAGGCGCGGCAAGACCTGTTCGCGAAACAATGGCTTCAATTCGCGCGGCGGCCCCGGAAGCAGCACGATGCTGCGGTTCGCGTCTTCGAGCCAAAGTCCGGGCGCGGTGCCGCGCGGGTTCTCCAGAATTTCCGCGCCTTCGGGGACCATCGCCTGGCGGACGTTCACTTCCGGCATCTCGCGGCCAAGCGAGCGGAATCTCCCCTTGATGTAATCGAGAATGGCGTCGTTGCGATGAAGTTTCCGGCCCAGCAAGTCGGCCACGGTTTCGCGCGTGAGGTCGTCTTCCGTGGGTCCGAGCCCTCCGGAAGCGATGATCAGGGGCACGCGGTCTAGGGCACCCCGAAAGGCTTCACGCAAGAGATCGCGGTTGTCCCCGACGACCGTCTTCCGCAGGACTTCAATCCCAATCTTATTCAGCTCTTCCGTCAGGAAGAGCGAGTTCGTGTCCAGGCGGTCCGGCGTAAGCAACTCCGAACCCACCGCGATGATTTCTGCTTTCATCGATTCGGTTATCCGCGCCAATTATCCATGCAAGGGCAAGCCGCGCACGTCCCAGTCGAGCGTGAAGAGCGCGCCGCTGGTGGCCAAAATGGCGCGGCCGGAAGGTTGCAGCGCGAGGCCGATGAGGCCCGACCCGCTGAGGACGACCTCAGCGCGGCCCTGAGGATTGATGCGGATGATTCCGCGGTTGCCGCCGTAGGACGCGGCCACATAAAGATTCAAGTCGCGATCGAACGCGATACCCTGCGGACGCCCCAGTCCGCGGAAAAATGTCGTGACCTCGCCGCCCTGCGTGATGCGGAAAACGCGGTCGAAGCTCGAGGTCGTGGGTCCCGTGACGTAAAGATCTCCGCTCGGGTGAAACGCCAGGTGATAAGCGGCGACCGACGGCTCGAGCGTCGCGAAGACAAAAATTTCGCGCTCCTTGCTGATTTTGAAAATCGTTCCGCTGCGGTCGCCGACGTATAGATTTTCGTTTTTGTCGAACGCGGTGCCGGTGGCCACACCCATCCCTTCGATCCACTGTTCGGAACGCCCGTCCGGGGTTACGCGGTGAATCGTGCCGTCGTGGCGGCAGGAGACAAAGAGGTTCCCCGCGCGGTCAAGCGCCAGTCCGCTCGGATTCACGAGCGATGTGACGAACGGCTTCACGTTGTAATTCGCGGTGATTTTATAAAGGGAAACAGGAACTTTTTGTCCGCGCGGGCCGCTGAACGTCACATAAATGTTTCCGCTCGCGTCCACAGCGGGATTCGCGACCGGGTGCAGATTGTCCGCGATTTGCAAACCGATGGCGACGGGATGCGGCTGGCTTTCGTGCCCCGCGTTGAACACCCGGACGACTCCGCCGCCGGCGCCTTCGGGAACACGCGCGATCACGCGATTCTCGGCAGCCAGCGCCAGGCTGGCCTCGGCTTCGCCAAAACGGACCACCGGACGCGCCTGCGCCCGCGACGCGAATCCCCTGCCGCGAATCACGATTTCTCCGCCGGGAATGGCGGCTTCCGGCGCCACTTTATCAATGTGCGGGATGCCGTTTTTTTCTGCCGAAGAGCCGAATCCGAATTTCATACCAGGTTAAAGTGTAACGCGAGCCGCAGGAGAATGGCAGCATAGACGCCCGCCAGCCAGTCGTCCGCCATAATGCCCCATCCTCCGGGAAGTTTTTCGAGCCGGCGAATAGGAAAGGGTTTCCAGATATCGAACAGACGAAAAAGAAGAATTCCGAGGAGCAGATATTTCCAGTTGGTCAAACTCATCGCGAAGAAAACGCCGTAGATCGAAAGATCGGGACGCACGGCGAAGTGCGGAATGGCCACCGGAATCAGCGGCAGAACCAAAGCAAGCTGCTGTCCCGAAACTTCATCAATGACCACGTACTGGGGATCCGTGACGCGCGCGTATGCGGCCACTCGCGCGGCGCTCCATACGCCGAGACCACTGACCAGGAAGAGTCCAACGAAAGAAAGCACCGGAAAGAGGGAAGAAGGTGTGCCGTTGCCTCCTTCGGAGAGAGGGGCGGTCGCGATGTAAACCGCGCGGCCCGAGAAGTGTCCGAGATTTACGAGCCACAGCAAGGCCGCCACTGCCGGGATCATGGCGCCAAACACGGAGCCCCAAGTGCCCGGACCGGGCTTCAGTTGGCCGACGCCGAGTGCTGTGGCAATCGCGAAAGCGAGGCGCGGTTTCGCCTGGGGCGCAGGCGGGGCCATGGCGGTGTCAGGATTTTGTGCCATCCGAGTCTGTCAAATCGATGATGATTTCCTTTCGTTCGTTGCCCGCGAGCTCTTCTTCGTCGAAGATCGGCTCAGACACGACGTATTTTTCGCTGGCCCAGTTGCCGAGGTCACGCAGGCGGCACCGTTCGCTGCAAAACGGAAAATCGGCATGAACGGCGGAGTCGGTCGGAATCTTGCAAATCGGACATTTGTGTTTCATGGCCTGGCTCAAGGTCCTTCGCCCTGTTTCAGGAGGACAACAACGACAATCCTACCCCAAAACGCGCAGAGGCGCTCCGGTGGCGATGCGATGGAGCTTTTCCGCGGGCGGGGCGGAAGTGACGCTCGCGCGTTTGGTCGCTCCTGGCGCCACCATCCCGGGCACAAGTTCTACGACGCGACCGACGAGGTCGTAGGCGTCGGTCTTTGTAATCTCCACACGCGCAATGTCTCCTGGTGCGGCAACTTCACCGGTGGGCAGCTCGATGTCTGTGAGATAGAGTTTGCCGTCGATGTCCGGCGCCATGCCTTCGATCCGGCCTTCCCAGACTAGTGGATTTTCTTTCGACGGCCCTTCCACCAGTGCCGTGACGGTCCGGCCCTTGAAGGCTCGGAGATTCTCGCGTGAAATTTTTTTCTGGATCGCCATCAGGCGGTTCCGGCGATCCGTAATCGTTGCTGCATCGACTTTTTCATTGAGCCCGTAACTGCCTGCATTGTCCACGTCGGAATATTCGAACACTCCCATCCAGTCGATTCTTGCGGCGCGCACGAAATCACAGAGTTCGTCGAAGTCGGCTTCGGTTTCTCCCGGGAATCCCACGATAAACGAGCTGCGCAGCGAAACGCCGGGAATCGTTTTTCGCACGCGCTCGAGAAGCTTCAGGAAAGCATCGCCGTGGGAACCCCGTTTCATCCGCGCGAGCACGTTGCGGCTCGCGTGCTGCAGTGGCATATCGAGGTATTTTGCGAGCCGCGGGTGAGCCGCCAGCGTATCGAGCAGTTTCTGCGTGACGCGATTGGGGTAGGCGTACAGGAACCGGACCCAGAGCAACTCTTCTATTTGCGCAAGACGCTCGAGAATCTGCGGAAGGCCATCGCGCAGGCCCAGGTCTTCGCCATAGGAAGTTGTGTCCTGGCCGATCAGGGTAATCTCGCGCGCTCCGGCCGCCGCTAAATTCTCCGTTTCGCGAACGACGGACTCGAAGCGGCGGCTGCGAAATGCGCCGCGAAGTTGCGGAATGATACAGAAGGTGCAAGGGTGGTCGCAGCCTTCGGCAATTTTGATGTACGCGGCGTGCCGCGGCGTGGTGACAACGCGCGGAGTAAGATCATGATAGAGAAACGCGAACGGCGCAACGGGCAGGACACGCATGTCGCCTTCGACCGCTTCGAGGATGCGCTCAACCTCGCCTGTGCCCACAACGGCATCCACTTCCGGAATCTGCTCCAGGATTTGGTCGAGGAAACGTTCGACCAGGCATCCGGCAACGATCAGTTTTTTCGCGTATCCGAATTTCTTGTGTTCGGCCATTTCGAGGATGGCGTCGATGGACTCTTTTTGCGCGGGCTCGATGAAGCTGCAGGTGTTGACGACCAGCACCTCCGCCTCATCGGCGTGGGGCGTCAGTTCGTGGCCGCCGCGCGCGAGAATGCCCATCATCACCTCGCTGTCCACGAGGTTCTTCGGGCATCCCAGGCTGACGAATCCGACCTTGGTCATAAGCTGTAATTTACGCCTTTGCGCAATCGTTAATTGTAGCATGCGAGGTCCTGCGCCTCGGGAATGGGCTTACTGCGCGGCGGTCGGCAAGATATGCGAAGATGGGGCGCAATGCTGACCGGCCGCGAGCTTTCGCGCTTTCGCAAACAATTACTCGGGTGGTTCCGCGAGTTCCAGCGCGACCTGCCGTGGCGGCGCACGCGCGATCCGTACCGCATTTGGCTTTCGGAAATTATGCTGCAGCAGACTCGGGTCGCTGCCGTAATCCCATACTACGAGCGAATCCTCGAAAAATTTCCCGATGTCTCTGCGCTCGCGGAAGCGCCGCAGGAGGATGTGCTTCGCCTGTGGTCAGGTCTCGGCTACTACAGCCGTGCGCGGAACCTGCAAGCGGCAGCAAAAGAAATTGTCTCGAAACATCATGGGAAATTCCCTCAGGAATTACAGGATGCTCTCGCGCTGCCCGGAATTGGCCGCTACACCGCGGGGGCTATCCTCAGCATCGCGCGTGGAGCGAAGCTGGCGGTGCTTGATGGCAACGTGGCCCGCGTACTGGCGCGCCTCGGTGCGGTTCGCGGCGACCTCCGCGAATCGCGCCGCTGGGGCTCTCTGCAAAAGACCGCGGACGGCTTGCTCGATCCGAAATCGCCGGGTGAATGGAATCAGGCGGTGATGGAACTCGGTGCAACGGTTTGCACACCGCGCGCGCCCCAGTGCTTCCTGTGCCCGGTGGCAAAATTTTGCCGCGCGCGAAAGCTCGGCATTGCGGAGCGCTTGCCGGAAAAAAGGAAGAAACGCGAAACGCAAGACGTCACCATCGCCGCGGCGATATTTCTGGATTCTCACGGACATACGATCCTGCTGCCGCCCCCGCGAACGAAACGCGCTCATGCCCAGGGAAAGGAACTCGCGCCGCTTGTCTCCAATCTGTGGCATTTTCCCGCAATGGAAGTGAGGAAAGATCCTTCCAGAGAGTTGCAGCGACATCTCGCCACACTTTTTCCGAAACTTTCCAGTCGTAGCCTGGTGCTCGAGCCACTCCCCAAAGCGCGCCATGCCGTGACGTATCGCAATGTAACTTTGCTTCCGTTTCGCGTCAGCGTTGCGCAACTTCCGGATCACGCTGGAGCGAAAATTGTCCTGATCGCCGATGTTTGCACGCCTGCCTCCCACGCTGTCTCCAGCCTGACGCGCAAGTTCGCTCGCGCGGCTCTCTTGCGTAAACAGTCGCTGGCCACATCTGCATAGGTGTTATCCTTTCGCTCCTGCCGTCCTGAGCCTTCGCGCGTGAATGATACGATGGAAGTTCGACCATGTCCTCTCATGCACCAGCCCTGAGTGCGCCCTCGCTGCCGGCAGAGCGATTCTTCCGCGCCTCTCTGTTTTTGTTGCTGCTGACGTCGGCGGCGACGCTGATCAGCACCGGCAAGCTTGATCTATTCACGAGTCTTCTGGTGCCGGTCGCGCTGCTCTACAAAGGCTTTCGCTGGTGGCGAGGAAAACCCGCGGAACTCTTGCCCACGACGGCAACGTGGCTTGTCACCGGATATCTCGTCTTCTTTCCACTCGACATATTCCTTTTCTCCCGCGCCTTTGCCGCCACTTCGTCCAATCCCGCGATGTACGCCGCCGTGCTCGGTGCGGTGCACTTCTTGCTCTTCATCCAGATCGTTCGGCTATACAGTGCCACCACCGATCGTGACGCCCTTTTCCTGGCGATGCTTGCGTTCGCCGGGATTCTGGCTTCCGCTATACTCACGGTGGACACCGCGTTCCTGGTTTTCTTTTTTGTTTTTCTTCTCTTTGGTGTGGCCACTTTCGTTGGGCTGGAAATTCGCCGCGGAGCAAAGGGCGCACTCTTTGCCTCGCTCGAAGGGCGGCCGGGAAAGAGCCGGCGCTTCAACCGCGCGCTCGTCATGGCTGCGTGCAGCGTGGCCATCGGAGCAATCCTGGCGGGCGGCGTGATCTTCTTTTTCTTTCCGCGTTTTGGCGCTGGGTATTTGGGGCGCGCCGGTTTGCAGCCTTCCTTGATGACCGGGTTCACCGAGGACGTCGAGTTGGGACAAATCGGCCAGATCAAAAAAGAAACTGCGGTGGTGATGCGCGTGAAAACGGGGCGGCCGGTTGGTTACCCGTTGCTTCGTTGGCGGGGGCTGGCGCTCACTTCTTTTGATGGTAAGCGCTGGATGACGACGGATCACCGCCATTACCCGATGACTCCAGCGCCCGACGGCTGGATTTACGCAGACGATTCCAATCGACGGATGGAACTATCGCCGAGAGCGTTGCGTTACGAAATTCTTCTGCAGCCGCTGGCCACTTCGGCTATCTTTGCTCCCGCAAATGTCGTGGCGCTTCGCGGCAATTTTTCGGGTGAAGCCTCCGGCTCAAGCGTTAGTCTGCGCCGAACCTTTCTGCTGCGCGATTCAACGGAGTCATTTCATAATCCTTCTCGTAATTTCAATATCGTCCGTTATGAAGGTTATTCCGTTTTCCCGAAGATCGTTCCGGAAAAATTGCGCGCCGCACCCGCGGAATATCCCGAGGAAATTTCTGCCACGTATCTCCAACTGCCTACGGAGCTCGATTCCCGCATCCCCCAACTCGCCAGGCAGATTACCGCGCGCTCGAAGACGCCCTACGACAAGGCCGTCGCCATCGAAAGTTATCTCCGCACGCGGTTCGGATACACGCTCGAGCTGACGGGAAAGCCGGGCGATGACCCGCTAGCCCATTTTCTGTTCGAGACTCGCGCGGGACATTGTGAATATTTCGCGTCCGCGATGGCCGTGATGCTGCGCACACTGGACATCCCCTCGCGCGAAGTGAACGGTTTTCTTCCCGGTGAATACAACGACCTCGGGGGCGACTACATCGTCCGCGCCAGCGACGCGCATAGCTGGGTGGAGGTGTATTTTCCCGGCACCGGTTGGCTCACGTTCGACCCTACACCGGCATCTTCCGACGATCACTCCGGCCTGCTTTCCAGGCTCAACCAATATCTGGACTGGATGGAACTCGCTTGGAACGAATGGGTCATCAACTACGATTTCGCGCACCAGGCAATTCTCGCGCAGAACCTGCAGCATGACTCGCGAAACTGGAATGACGCCGTGCGCAAATGGTTTGCCGAGAAGCAACAGATGGGGCGCGAACGGCTGAAATCCTGGCAATCGCGGCACGATATGCTGAGCATCGTGTTACCCGCGGCGCTTGTTTTCTTCCTGGTTGTGCTGCGCTTCCAGTGGATCAGCGTAGGAATACGCAGATTGCTGTTGTTTTGGCAGCTTCGCGCGCCGCAAGCCATGGGCGCGAATCCCCAACTCGCTTCCCGTCTCTACATCGAGCTGTTGCATCTGCTGGAACGCCGCGGGTTTCCCCGGCGCGCCTCGCAGACACCGCTGGAGTTCGCCGCGGTCGTGGACCTTCCGGCGCTCGCTCCGGCGGTGCGTGAATTCACGCAAATTTACGCGCACGCCCGCTTCGGCGGCTTGCCCTGCGACACGTTGCGGCTGCGCACTCTGCTCGAACAGGTAAATGCGGCCGTGCACGCCCGCTGAATCAGGCCTTCAAATCTTCCAGGAAAACGACGTAGGAGGAATTCCAGAGGGTTGCGGGAATCGAGCCGCGGGGCTGGCTGGTTACGATGATTTTGAAAAGCTCCGGTTCGGGGGCCAGGTCGGAAAGCTCGGCACGATGGGCTTCTCCCGTGGAGGGTTTTGCGATGGCCAGATGGCGCAGGATGGCGAAGATGACGTCTTCTGCGGGAGCAAGAGGCGTTTCGACACCGACGCTGCGGAATTGCAATTGAGCGTTGCGCTGGTAAAAATCCCAGGCCAATTTCGCACAAAACGTGACCGCGCGATCGAAAGCCGCTTCAGCAGTTGAAGCAGCCCGCTCACCGGACCCGGCGCTTGGACCCGGGACGTAAGGATCGAGCACCAACAACACCCTGCAGTCGTCCTCGCGGGTGAATTCGCGAACCATCAAGGAGCCCAGCCGTGCGGAAGCTTTCCAATGCACGTGCCTGGCGCTGTCCATCGGACGGTAATCGCGCAATGCATAAAGATCCTGCCCCCGGCCCTTGGATGGGCTTTCGAGCGCGCCTTGCAATCCCGGCAAGATTTCTAGGAACTCTTGCGTCTGCTCAACGGAAGGGTAGACGAGCGCTTCGGTTTTCAGGTCTAGGCGCCGCGCCTTCTGCAGAAAACCGAAAGGGAAACGCGTGATAATCCGGAATGTGTCCTGGCGGTAGACGCCCCGCCGCGGGAAAGTCATCGGCACGCCCTGTTGCACGCGGTCTTGCTTGGGAAGATACGGAAAATAGACCGGCGTTTCGAGCAACGCGGCGGCAGGCGCATCCTTGCTTTTCACAGCTTCCACGCGCATGGAAAACGAAGGCAACGTGAGTTTTTCATTTTGCAGCTCGACAACTGCGCGCACCGGCTGTCCCGCGAAAATGTGTTCCGGCAGCTCGAGGCGCAACTCGACACCCGAGAGCGTAATCGAGGAAAGAACCCCGGACATCAGGATGACGGCGATGAGGCTCGCGAGAATGAGAAAAAGAAGGTTGTTGCCGGTGTTGAGAGCCGCCAGGGCAACCAGGAAAACTCCGCCGATATAGATCCATCCTTCGCGCGTGACCTTGTACTCCATCTTGTAGCCAATCCAGCGGAGCGGCGTGCGCTTGGCGAGAACGGGTACAAGGGTGACAGCCACCCAGCCCGCAACGGCCAGCGCGCACAAAGCAGAAGTGCTCGCCAGGGCCAAATGGCCGAGTTCCGCAGCGGCCCCCGAATAGACGGCGAGGAGAAGCGCGACAGTCAGTGCCGCCATGGAGAGAAAAAACGCGCGCACTCCGGGGCGGTCTGCCTTGGCCCAGAGCTGCGCGACAGTGGAAGTGACGCTCACCGCGTGTTCTTCACAGGGGAACGGAGACGGAGTCGACGATTTCGCGGAGTACCAATTCGGTAGTCTCCGATTTTTTCTGCAGCGAAGCGTGGCGCGAGCTGGCCACAACGCGATGAGAAAAAACGGCTACGGCGAGCTGCTTGAAATCGTCGGGAAGGCAGAAGTCGCGGCCTTCGAGGAAGGCGCGGGCTTGCGCCGCGCGCTGGAGCATGAGAGTGCCGCGCGGGCTGACGCCGAGTGCGAGCTGCTCGCTCTTCCGCGTGCGGTTGACGATTTCCAGCGCGTAATCGTGCAGGCTGCTGTCGACCTTGATGTGAGTGACCGCGTCCTGCATGGCCAGGACGTCGCTCACATCAGCGACCGGCTCGAGCGTGTGCAGCGGGTCGTCGCTGGCGCGCTTGCGCAGGATCTCGCGTTCGGTCTCGTGCGACGGATAACCCATCTTGATGCGCATCAGGAATCGGTCGAGTTGCGACTCCGGCAACGGATAGGTGCCGTGGTGCTCGACCGGGTTTTGCGTGGCGATCACGAGAAAAGGATTCGGTAGAGCAAGCGTTTTCCCGTCGACGGTGACTTGCGCTTCGTTCATGGCTTCGAGAAGCGCGGATTGCGTGCGCGGGGTGGTGCGGTTGATTTCGTCGGCGAGCACCACGTTGGCGAAGAGCGGGCCGGAACGGAATTCAAATTCCCGCGTTTCCGGATTGTAAACGCTTACACCGATGACGTCGCTGGGCAAGAGGTCCGAAGTGAACTGGATGCGCTGAAACGTGCAGTGAAAGGATTTCGCCAGCGCCTGTGCCAGCGTGGTCTTGCCCACGCCGGGAACGTCTTCAATGAGAAGGTGTCCGCGCGCGAGAAGAGTGATCAGCGCGAGCTGGATGGCTTCTTCCTTGCCGTAAATAATTCGCGCGATGGCGTGCTGAAGCTGCGAGACGATTTGCGGGGTAGCGGTCGGCATCGGTTGAAAACCCAGGCCCTTCCTGTTACAAATAGATGACGCTGCCCGGCGTCGCGCTTGAAAAAAAACGGGCGACTAGCTCAGTTGGTTAGAGCGCTCCCCTCACACGGGAGAGGTCAAAGGTTCAAGTCCTTTGTCGCCCACCATTCTTCCTTATTTTGCCATTGATTGCCAAACTCGCTAAAAAACCGACCAGCGATGTGTCCAAACGGTGGTTGTAAAACTGGATGAAGTGGCCGACGGTACCATTGCCCCGCGCGAGGGCTCTTTTTATAAAAGAGATGTCAGCCAAAGACAGGGAGTTTTTCGTTCGTTCGATGATCGTTAACTCGCTTTCTCACGGAGGGACACGTGGCAACCGCTACAGCAGCCAACAATCTCAATGCAATAGGTCGCTGCCAATTTTGCGGCAGCATGCGGCAAACCAGCCCGGTGACGTTTCACCGCAACATCGGAATGCTGGTGGCGCGGCAAACGAGGAGTCTCAAAGGAAATCTTTGCAAGACCTGTGTTAACAAGAATTTCTGGGACTTCACCGCAAAGAATCTGCTTCTTGGACCTTGGGGAATGATTTCGATGATCGTCACCCCAATCTATCTGATTACCAATACCGTAAGCTACGTATCCGCTTTGCAGAAGCTCAGCGGCGCGGTAGAGTAGCTGCGGTTCGGAGTTGAAATTCTCACAACCAGGTCTTCCGGAGCGCATGACGTCAGTCCTCCGCACGCTCGAATTTCTAGCGCTTAGCCTGTGGCTCGGGAGCGACGTGTTCCTTAGCTTTGTGGTGGCGCCGGGGGCGTTCCGCCTGCTTGCGAGCCGCGACCAGGCTGGCGCGATGGTCGGGTTCGCGCTGTGGAGGATGCACTTCCTCGGAGTGGTATGCGGGATTGTGATCCTGGTGGCGCGGATGGTGCGGACACGATCTCTTGCGAGCTTGGCGGCTCCGGCCGCGCTGTGCGTGGCGCTCATGATCCTGCTGACGGTCGCGTCGCAGCACGCCGTCAGCCCGAAGATGGCGATGCTGCGGACGCAGATGGGTTCGATTCAGGCCACAGCGCTCGGCAGCCCGCTCTTGGCGGAGTTCAGCAGGCTGCACCGCGTGTCCGTGATGCTCGAGAGCGGCGTGCTGCTGGCAGGATTTGCAGCGATGTTCTTGATGGCGAAAGAGTTGGGAGCTACTGGTAGCTGAAGAGAGATCCTTCGTCCCGATGCAGATTCCTTTAACGGGAATCTGGTTAACAATAAGACCCCCCTCCCCCTACCTTTTTCGGATGTGGAATCTAAAGGACTTAGTGTTTGTGTAAGTTCTTTGCTTGCCACAGATACGAAGAGCACCCAGAAGTGTGGAAATTAAAGGGGTCAAGACGAACTAAATGGTGCTGGTTAAGAGCGCATGCCTCGGAGGTTAAGAGGAACGATCAGAAAACGTGAAGCGGCAGTTGGGCTGTCTCATTCAAGGCTTTCCCAACAAGAACCCGATTCCTGTACACAGTGCAAGTCTCAAGGGCCAGATTGTCGATGTCCGGCTGTGTGGGCGATTACAGGTTTGATCAAGGCTTCCCAAGCGGGGGCAGCGTAGTTCCACCGGCCATCCTGCCCTGCGCGGATGATGGTGCCGATGTTGAGGTAATACCAAGGCTCGCGGTGGCCCGGGAGGTAGATCTGGCCCTGCTTCATGGAAGGCTCCGGATAGTAGTAGACGACGTACATCAGGCGGAGATCGTCTTCGTTCAGCTTGACGTAAAAGGACAGCTCATAGGCGAGCCGCTCGGGTGGTTTTTCCGGGTGGCCATGAGAATTGTCGAGGAACTGGCCGGACCAGACGTTGCTCAGGTTCAGGATTTGGTCGTCAGTGATCTCGAGCGGAGCGGGTAGATCAGGGCCGGAGATGATGATTTTGAAGGTAGCGGCTTTTGCGGGCGCACAAGACGGTGTGGCAAGCCATGCAAGCGATGCGATGATCAGAGCGGCGAGATGTGACTTCTTCACGAGCGCTCCCGGAATCGGGTTTCCCCATCCGATACTGTAATCGAAGAACACTAATAGTCAATCACAATAAGTTGCGTGCTCCTGCATTTGCGAATCCTAGGCCACTACAGTGATTTGCGTCTTTTGGAGTTGCGACGCACAGGGGCAGGGCGGATTTTGCGCAAAGCGGCGTTGCCAGCGCGCTGGCAGGCGCGCCACATGTACCAACTGGCGACGGTGCGGTAGGGACGCCAGCGCTCGCCGAAGGCGAGAAGCTCCTTGGGTTTGGGCATGTACTTTTTGCCGTACGTGATGGACCAGCCTTTTTTCACGCCAAGGTCGTGGATGGGGAGGACGTCGGGACGGCCGAGGCGGAAGATCAGGAACATTTCGACGGTCCAGGCGCCAATGCCGCGGACGGAGGTGAGGCGCTCGACGAGTTCGTCGTCAGTGAGGCGCTCGGCCTGCTCGTGGGAAGGAACCACGCCGGACAGCGTTTTGCGCGCTAAATCCTTCATGGCGTCGATTTTTGCGCCGGAAAGCCCTGCTTTGCGAAGGACGGGGCGGCGCAATTTCAGCATCTGTTCGGGAGTGGGAGCACGGCCGTTGGAGCCGAGAGCCTTGACGCGTCCAAAGATGGTGGCGGCGGCTTTGCCGGAGATGGATTGGTAGGCGATAGATTCCATGAGCACTTCGTAAGGACTTTCTGTGCCGTCGGTTTCGATGCGAAATTCCTCGGTTTCCTTGATCAGCGGGACGAGCCGTGGGTCCCTCGCCGCGAGCGTATCCATGGCGAGGCGCAGGTCGAACGGCGGCAGATGGAATTCCTTAGCCACATTGGCTCCATTCCGGAAGCGGGGGAATAGATTAGCAATTTTCCGGGGAAACGATTACAAATTTGCAGTGAGCGTGGGAAGGCTAAAAAACAATTTTCCGGCGCCGCGTTGTTCGAGCGACAACCAGTTTGACGGAAATCTATTATTTCGTCTTATTAGTAGATGCAACAGTAAGAGAAACCTCATTTGTCGAGATTTTGCTACTCCAAGATTGATAGGGCAGAGATTTGAGGACATCACCGCTGAGGCCAAGGCGATTATGAGCGTAGGATATGCCATTCGAGGCGTGAGTCGCAGAGAGCCTATATTTGACGGGTTTCCCCAAGAATTTGAACAAGCTCCCGTCGATGGGAAGGTCGAACAACAATGAAGTGCTGGGATAAAGTAAAGCGAAAGAACTCAAGAGCTTGGAGGCAGCGTTTTCATCAGATGCTCTTACCGGGGCATAGTCAGCAATCATTTGCATCACGGGTGAAACGTGCCCTAGAGCATCTGTCAGCTCGAAATCAAGACATGACACCCCGCCACTCGCAATGGACACAGTATTCGCCACAAGAACTGGCGCGTCGCTTTTGTTTGAGACTCGCGCTTCAACGTGAATCACCTCTCCCACCTTGAATATTCGATTCGGTACTGAGAGATGTACTGTGATTTTAGGGTTTGGGGCGTTCTGGATTTGACCAAAATGACGCTGTTTGTCCGGCGCATATTCCTACAACGGTCAGAAGAATTAGCAAATAACAGAATGTACGCATGTCCGGTGATTGATTTTGTCCCCAAGCCATTTGACACCAATATCTCATCTAAGTTCCATGCCCTCCGGGCCTAGACGATAACAAATCTGCTTCTCAGTAGTTGGCCGTCGCCGAACAAATCGAGCCACTGCAGCGAACATTAGCAATTCAGAAAAATCTTCGGACCAGAATGACCCCCAGGAGCACAGCGTCTGCGACGATAGCGGCGATCCTCTTCCAAGGCTGGCAGACATTTCGCGGTGTGGCGAAGAATCTGGGCCTTCGTCCCTTGGCTCGACATGTACAAGAGTTGCTGTGCTCTGCGATGGATGTTGTTATTGGCTGCGGTTCGGGCTATCGCGTGGTTTCAAATCCTGCGGTGTCTGAGGCAAACACTCGGCTCGGCAGAGTGGTCACTATCTTGCAGATTAACGGCGCATTTTCGTGAGGGGTTTGCAGAGCTGACCAGCAGGTGCGCGCCAATGTGTAAAGCGGGTTCACGCAAGAGGATTGGCTCCGGGGCCTGGACTCGAACCAGGATAGCCAGATCCAAAGTCTGGAGTCCTACCAATTAGACGACCCCGGAGCCGATGATAGCAGTGTAGCAGAGGCCCGCGAGGGTTCCCAACGGGGCGATTATGCGTGATTCGGCGCTTTCTGCTAAATTGGTTAGACGTCTCTTGACGGGGAGAGGTGTCCGAGCGGTTTAAGGAGCACGCTTGGAAAGCGTGTGTAGGAGAAATCCTACCGTGGGTTCGAATCCCACCCTCTCCGCCATTCTTTCTTCCCTGGGTTCATTCAGTTAACGACGCTCCCTTTCTCGTGTACCTCTGGCGTACCCTTCGCTTCGACGAGCGCCACGGGATCCTGTCCCCAGGCCCGCCGCACATCCGCCTCTGCCTGTTCCTGACGCGCCCGTACCCAGGGCGCGTAGTGCCTCTCCGTGATCCGGATGCTCGTGTGCCCGAGCAGCACGGAAAGTCGTTCGAGCGGAACTCTGGCCAGAAGCAACTCCACCGCAAAGGTGTCACGAAAGCGATGGGCGTGTCCGTCAGGTAGTGCTGCCCTTTCGAAGAGTTTCTTTAGCTTGGCCTGCCAATCGCCCGTGGCCGTTTGTAGCTTCGACTCACCCGTCCAGAAATAATAGCGCTCGCTCATTGGAGTGAGTCCTTCAATGGCTTTGACGACGAAATCAGGAAGGGGGCAATAAACTGGCACTCCAGTCTTCTGCTTGTAGAGCAAGAGTTTGTGCCCATTAAGACGCTCTGTGGAACAGCTGACTGCATCACCAATCCTCATCCCGCTGTAACGGAGCAAGATGATTAGGGCTCGCAGACGGCGAGCGTTGATCTGTCCCGATGGGCCGCTCGCTTCTTGGGATTTGTCGCAAGCCTGCAGAATCCGAATCATTTCCTCGTGGGTAAAGGCATCGTCGGCCGCGCAGGCACCTTCGGGTTTTTGAGTTCACTGGCCGGATTGTCCTCGATCCATTTGCTCGACTGAGCAAAGCGAAAGAATGAACGCAGGCGCTCCAATTTTTTCAGTGCAGCGACATTGCCGTCCGACCACGAGACGCGGAACTTTCGAAGCGTGGCCAGGTCCATTTCCTTGAGAAAGCGAAGGCCGTTAGCTTGAGCAAACTCCTCCAGTCGGCGGAAGAGGAGGCGGTATTTATAGACGGTCTTTTCCCGAAGCTTACGCGCGATGGCATCCTTCCTGCGTCAAAAACATGCCCGACCATCGTTGGGTTCGCAACCTCAATTGACCAGATTACCTGGCACTGTCGGATTCCACCCAAAATCGGAGAAAGTGGAACCAATGCTCTGGATTCGCGTCGAGGGCGTTACGCCCACTCGCGCTGAGGTTCCAAGACTTCGCGTGGGCAGCAGAATTGCCCTTGGAGTGATTTAGTACCGCTTAACGCCGGTGTAACGCCAGCCTCATCCCGCCACAACAATTAAGTTGTACTTATCAGCCCCCTTCGCTTCAGTCGCCGCAGAAGGGGACAGGTTCGTTATGCCGAATGACACCTTAATTGATTTCGGGGAAGTTGATAAAAGGCCATTGCGTGCGGATGACGCGTCTTCCAGTTACCTTGCATCGCTGCTTTCGGAGGAACGCGGAGATTCGACAAGCCGTCAATCCGTCATTGAGCTCTACGACGCCTCAAGGCCATCGTTGTATGCGTATCTCTGCTGTCTCGGGATGAACTCCGATCAGGCCGAAGACATCATTCAGGAAACCTTCCTTCGTCTGGTTCGCCACCTCCTTGAGCATGGCGCCGGCGATAGTCTTCGGGGCTGGATATTCCGCGTTGCCCACAATCTTTCGATGGATCTGCACCGGTCGCAGCGCCGTTGGTTTTATGCAAGCGCCGACGAACCGAGGACCTTCGTCCGAGAGCGAGTGGATCCAGCGCCGAATCCCGAGCAAAACATCATCCTAAGGGAGCGTTCTAGGCGGCTGGGGAATGCCGTCGCGCAACTCACACCGAAGCAGCGCCGTTGTGTGTTGCTGCGGGCCGAGGGTCTCCGCTACCGCGAAATTGCCGCTGCTTTGGGGATAAGCGTTCAGCGCGTCGGCGAATTGGTGCAACGCGCGATCACCTTGCTTGAGGGCGAAGCGTGATCAACTTTCTGGGCCGCCGGGAGGTGCTTCGCTGGCGGTCGCTAAGCCGAATATAGAGGAGCGGATTTTTTTAGGAGTAATAAGTTCATGTCCCCAAGGCTTTTCATGTCTCTGCGCCTAGCCGTTTGTTTCCTTATGTGCACGGCTACGGTTTTTTCTCAATCAGAAAATGGAAAGATTTCAGGCCAAGTTACGGATCAACAGGGATTGGCGGTGGCAGGCGCCGTGGTTGAGATCGTAAATCAAGACAGCGCCGCCAAGAAACAGACGCAGACCGACGATTCGGGTAATTTCTCCGTGCCCGATCTTCCAGCCGGCCGCTACCAAGTACTGATTCAGGCGGCGGGTTTTACTGCGGTTAGAAGCAGCGACATTTCACTCGGCCCAGGGCAGTCATTCGTTTATGATGCGCAGCTTGCAATCATCAAGGAAAAGGCTTCTGTTACCGTGCAGGGCGGGGGAGCAGCGCAGATAGAAACCACAAACGCGGAAGTCTCAGGAACTCTCAACGAAACTGAAATCAAGAGCTACGGACTCAACGGGCGAATCGCGACGCAACTCATCGCTTTGACCCCGGGAGTCAGCAGCCAGACGGGCCAGGACGAAGGCAAAACCGGCGTGGCGGGCAGCGCGAAGTACAGCGTCAACGGCGGCCGAGTGGAATACAACATTTTCGAGGTAGATGGCACGGACGTCTTGAATAACAGCATCAACGCCGCGCGGGGGGGTAACACATTTATTGTCAATCCCAGCGTGGACGCCATCGGGGAAATGAAAGTCCTAACGTCGAACTATGGGGCGATGTACGGCCGCACGGCTTCGGGGATTGTGCTGATCACCACGAAGGCCGGCACGCCGGAATTCCACGGCGATGCCTACGAATTCATCCGCAACGAAGTGTTTAATTCGCGGAACTTCTTCGACCAAACCAAGGGCGCGCCTCTCTACCGGCGTAACGATTTTGGTTATACGCTCGGGGGTCCGCTCTTCATTCCGAAAGTATTTAACACCAGCAAGCAGAAGACTTTCTTCTTTTTCTCCGAAGAGTTCCGGTATGAGAAGACACCGGTGGACTACAATCAGGCGGTTCCGTCCAATGCAGAGCGAGCCGGGGACTTCAGCGATGTCTGCCCGGCGGACAAACAATTTCAAATAACGGTCAAGAATAAATCTCTGTTTCCGGACTGCCCGATAGCATCGGCCCAGTCGGACGGAACGCTGGTTCGATCGGCATTCAATGGAGTTACTTCTGGGTTTGCCACCGACCAATTGCCGATAGACCCGACCTCCCAAGCCCTGTTGGCCACGAACTTGTTACCCGCACCCAATGCAGTCGTAGGGTGCAATTCGACTGCTTCGACCCCGCAAAATCCCGCCTGCTACGTGACATCCGTTTCGCCAAGCACGTCTTGGCGGGAAGAGTTGTTTCGCATCGACCATAATCTGACCGCCAGCGAGATTCTTTCGTTCCGGTTCGTGCATGACGCATGGGACACCACGGTTCTTACCCCGCAGTGGGGATTGGTACAGAACAGTTTCCCTACGGTCCAGAACCACATCGACGGCCCCGGGCTGAGCATGATTGCGAGCCTAACGAGCGTGATTAGCAGGCTTGCCAACCGAATATCATTCGGTTACGTCACAGACCATATCAAGCTTGCGGCAGTCCCAGGGACGGGGGTGAATCTCTCGAGGCCGGCGATTCTGGATACTGCGTGCCCGGCCAAAAACACGGGGGCTCTGAACTGCACGCTAACAGGTCCAGGTCCGACCCCGGCTACATTTTCCACTGGACCGATCGGCTCGTTCTTCGATAACGGCGCAGGAGGCAAGCTGCCGGCCTTACTTTTCAAGGGTACCAACGGCGCCTACGGCTCTCATGGCTTCAATATCGATACCGGTTATACTCCGTGGCAGCACACCAACCCCACCTACACATTGCGGGACGACGCCAGCATAACGTTGCGTAAGCACACGTTGCAGTTCGGCGTGCAAGTCACTATCGCGCAGCAGAACGAGTTGAGCGCAGCAAATGGATTGAATTCCGGCGACGTACAGGGCGTCTTAGCTTTCAACACCCAGGGTTCCCCTGTAAGTCCAACAACCGTCAGCAATTGCGTGGGCACGGCAGCTTGCGCCGCGGACGCCGACACCACGAACGCATTTGCCAACTTTCTCGGGGGACAAATCGCCTCCTATCAACAGGATAGTACCCAACGCAAATACTACAACCGATATAAGTTAGCCGAACCGTACATCCAAGATGATTGGCGCGCGACGCCCCGGCTCACTCTTAATCTAGGTGTGCGCTTAGGCCTTTTTGGATCCTGGTACAACGACAAAGGCACTTCTTTCAACTGGGAGCCTCAAGCGTTCGACCCGTCGGCAGCGAGCAGCGTTTTCTTTGATCCCAACTTTGGATTTCTGACGCGCGCAGTTGCCGCTGGCTCTGGGACCAATTTTGTTGCGGTGCCCTTGAACTTGAACAACCCAGATCCCGCCGTCATCAATGGGCTCGTGCAGTGCGGTAAGAATGGGGTCCCGAAGAGCTGCATGACCAGTCACATCTTTAATCCCATGCCGCGCGTCGGGTTCGCCTGGGACGTTCTCGGGACCGGCAAGACGGCAATCAGAGCCGGCTACGGAATCTTTTTCGAACACGGAACGAGTTATGAAGCCAACACTGGGTCGCTGATTGGCAGCGCGCCTTTAACTCTGAGCCAAACAGAACTCGATCCGTTGAGTTATCAATGCATAGGAGGTTTCGGGCGGCTTGGAACTCCATGCAGCAGCAGTATCACCAACGTTGACTCGCTGCATCCGGTCATAGCGGGCCCTATTGCGTATCCCATCAACGTCACTTCGATTCCGCAAAAAGCCGTTTATCCATACGCGCAGCAGTGGAGCTTGAGCCTGGAACAGCAAATCCAAAAGGGTCTCGTGGTCACTTTCGCTTATGTAGGGAGCAAGGGAACCCATCTGACCGCAGTGAGCGATCTCAATCAAGTCCGGCCGGTCGATCCTGCGTTCAATCCCTATCCTGCCGGACGACCCATCCTATGGCCGGAAGATTGCGCAACAACCCCGGGAAGTGCATTCCAGCTTGGGGGCTTTGGAAGCATTAATCCCAATGGCGGCGCGGTTATCGCTTTTGGGCAGCCAGGCTGGGGCAACATGAATATCGCTTGCTTTGGGACCACCGTGTTCGGTACGAAGCTCAATCCCAGTGCTTTCCGGCCTTTTCCGACTCTGGGCAGCGTCTTGTCCGTTGCCAGTATCGCGGATTCCCGATACAACGCCTTCCAACTAAGTCTGCGACGTACAGTCGCCCCGTTTGTTCTCGGAATTTCTTACACTTACAGTCACTCGATCGATGATTCGTCAGACCGCGCCGATGCAGACTTTGTCAACTCCTTCGATCTACCTGGGAACAAGGCCAGCTCCAATTTCGACCAGCGCCATCTCCTGAGCGTCAGCTACATCTACGATCTGCCACTCCAGCGAGCTTTGTACAATTTTACGCATTGGTTGGATAATGACCCCACAAATCAACTGTCGAATCACAGAGCAGATCCACACGGGGGAAATGGTCATGAATCGTCGGCTGTTTCAGATTTCCTACTCCGTGGGTGGCAGCTTTCCGGGATCACGGTTTTTCAAACCGGTACACCGTTCAGCGTGATCAATGGCGGAAGTCCAGGGGGAGTCGGGGTCGCGGACAACGGAGGTGTTGCCAACTACTTCGGAACAGGCTCGTATGCTGACCGGCTTCCGAATTCTGACAATCTGATTCCATTTGGCGGAAACAATGGGCAGAGCTTCGGACCCTTGCTCCTCAATCCGGAAGGCTTCGCAGCTCCTCGCGGGTTGACCTTCGGGAACTCGGGACGCAATTCTGTCAACAATCCCAAACGCATCAACTTCAATGCTTCCTTACTGAAGCATTTCAAGGTTTTTGGCGAACGGGACCTCGAATTCAGGGCCGAGGCGTTCAATTTCTTCAACCACACGCAATTCCGTATCTACGACCCATCGCACCCTGGAAATACCGGCAACAACATAATCGGCTGCTACGGCGATGCTGGAGTCAACTACTCGGCCGCCGGAGGAGACGGGGTGAATTGCCTGACGGGCAATTCCTTTCTTCACCCTGTAGACGCCCATGATCCACGAATTATTCAGTTCGGTCTGAAGTTGAATTTCTAGAGCGATGCCAAGATGGGCGAGTGCTGTCTATGCAGGAACGAGACGCGGCGTTGCCTCGGGAGAGATTCCTCCCGTCGAGGGTGAGAGAAAGACGAGGAAGATTCGAGAAATTTGAGGAGCAAGGGATGGCATTTGTAAGACAAGGCGTTACCCACCGAGAGAGCGGAGGGGGAAATCCGATGCGGGGTGGGCTACGTTCGAAAGTTATGCCGTTCATCACTTTCCTGGCACTTTTTGCAGAGCTACCCTTGGGCCTGTGCGGCTGTGGAGAGACCGCGAAACCTGTCACGCCAACTTCGGCGAATGATGTTCACTCCTATTTCGGCAGCCCGTTTCCCGCTTACGCGAACAGCGCGTCAATAATTGATCATTCGGCGACCCGGATTAGCGTCTCGACTGCCCCTTTCGGCACTCCGGTTCCTCAGGTTAGTGGCACATTTACGACTGCCCCAACGGGTTTTTTGAGCATCGTTGAGAATTTTGCGGCTGGCGTCCCAGATTTCAGCATGATGTTTCCGAACCCGGGGCAACCCCTAAAGGGAGCTTGGGCGGTAGAGATCCCAGGGGCTGGCGCGTTGGCCAATCTCCTCAACTTGAACCTCACCCAATCATCTGTCGTCCCAATCCCGGCGGGGCCAGCGGCAATGGTGCAGAACACTGTTTGCCCTAGTTTCCCGCAGCCAGCCCCATTCTTGTACGTGACCGTGCCCGCCCTCAATGCGAACAGTACGACAAGTATCGCCGATTTTGGGGGCGTCGCCATGAGTACCCGAGGGTCAGCAGTGACCTTCGCCGCGCAATCGTTTTTGATCGGATCGTCCGCGCCCACGTCCTCTACTGTCACGGGCGGCTGCTCGGATTCCTTCTTTGGTCCCCTGACGACATATCCGCTGAATTCTTTTGGTGCGGCAGCGACTAGCGTGGACACAGTAGCTATCGGCGGGTCAGGCCTGCTGATCGATAGTTTTGTGGCCAACGGTACAAATGGCGCTTTCGGACAAAACAGCGCTGTGTCGGGAGTAATCGGTGTGGCCGTGCCATCCAGTCCGGTGGACGTCAGTGCCGTTAACGGTGCGAAGTACAATGGCTTCATCTATGCACCGCAAAATAACAACACCTCTGCCGTGCCCTTAACTTACGATATCCACGTCCTAGCCGCTGCGTTTGGAGATCGTACCGCAACTTCCACGTCATGCTCCAGCTTACGAACTTCCCTGGCGGCTAATCACGGGCAAGGGGCAGGCACGGTAGCGGCTCTTCCGTCTGCCAATAGCCTGTATGGCGGAGAATTCCTTACGACGACTGGCGCGGGGGTGGCCAACGACCCGACCGGGGCAAACGGGTCGGAAAATTGCGACGTCGCCATTGATCTTGGCCAGCAAGATTCGATGAGCAACGGTTTATTTCCGAATGCCACCGTATTCATCGGCTCGAACTATCCTCCCTTCAGCGCCAATAATCCTTGGGTTTGCCCGGCAACTTGCGCTGTTTCGTTTCCTGCCGCCGCGGTCGTAGGTCAAGTGCAGGGGCAATTTGTAATTTTCGTGGTGGCAAGCTCTCAATCAAACCCGCCGGCCCAACTCCCGGGCAGTCCTTCCCAGCCGGTCGGCGTTCCTCAGCCAGTGGGTATTTATCTTTTCCAGAGGTCGCAGTGAGATTTTTTCGCAGCGAATCGATATATTGAGAGTCTCTGCAGACGCCAGACCGGTGGCTCGTCAATTTTCGACGCTATGCCTTGAAATTTTCCTATCCACCGCGTTGTTCAGGGTGTGGTTAGGGTGTGGCCGTTAAGTTGGAGTGTGCCTATACCGGCAAAGCTGCACTACGTCTCTTTCGCATTCGCGCTACAGAACAGAATTTGCTTGGAATTTAATAGTCCTATCACAAGAAATAAAACCTACATGGTTATAAAGGGTCGTAGAGATCGCAGTACGCGACGGGGAATACGGGCGGAAAGAGTTGACCGTGTCACTCGATCCGCTTCGGATTAGCCCCTTACCAGCCGACGGCGAAACGGAATGTCACTTAAAAATAAGGAGAAAAGCATGAAGTTCATAAAGTATATGGTCGTCCTCGCTGTTGTGGTTTGTTCGGCGGCGAGCGTTTCGAATGCTGCAACCATCCAGTTCCTGGGTGGCGGCTCATCCGCGTTGTTCTTGGAACTGGGACAGGCTGCGCAGTCTTCGCTGGCCACCGGCACTTCTTGCGTTTGGACCCAAAAGTCCAGTGCGGGCGTTCTGGCCAGGGATGACCGCACGACTCCCACTACGGACGAGAAGGGAAATATCTGGATCACCTGGTCCAAGGGAACGGGAACGTGCGCGGCGCCAGTCGGAGCCTTCAACATTTATGCCTACATGCAGTTGGACTCCGTTGTCGGCGACAAGTGCTACTTTCTTGCGAGCACGTCCGGCGCGAGCGGGTGCATACAGATTCTTACGATTGCGGCGGGTACCGCAGGCGCTAACCTGCTGGGCGCAGGTTTTGGGCCGGACACCGCGATTCCGGCGGCCGTTATCAGCGCATTAAACAATCAGCGATACTTTGTGATTGGCACGGATATTCGTCCAGAAGATGCCAAGTTCGCCAGCAAACGCATGTTCACCGCGTGCGGCACGGCCCTTACTCGCGAGCCGTTTGGAACCTCCTCGACCTACTCCACCAAAGGACTGGGTTACCAGACCGCGGTCACCGGTGTGGGCACAAAGGTCTTGAGTTTCTTCAGCACAAAGCTGTTTAACGTGATCGATTTCAACATTACCGGTACCGACCCCATAACCGCCAAGCCGGTTCGCGCTTTCCACGTGAGCACGGTCGGCGCTCAGCCCATGATTATTGCCGTGAGCCCGGTCCCCGCAAGCAACACTGGCATTGGCGCAGCGACCGATATCAGCAGGGAGACCCTTGCATCGTTTCTGGATGGCACCTTAGGCCGTGCCACTGACTTGCAGGGTCCCACCTCGGCAAACGCGGTAACAGCCCTAATCCGCGAACCCCTCTCTGGAACTTACAACACCACGGAGTATTCCATTCCCAACTCAGTGGAGTTCAAGACCTCTCAGGATGCCAATAATTGCAATGGGGCAGTGGTAGCGTCCAATCCCATGGATGTACCTTCAGCAAATGGCAAAGTGGCTGGCGCCGCGCGGAAACGCGTCATCGGAACCGGAGAAATGGTAGCTGAGCTGCAAGCGGCAGTCACGGACACTATCGGCTACTACTTCTGGAGCGTAGGCAACTCTTCCGCCTTCACCTCCACAACCGGCAAATACCTGACAGTAGACGGCGTGGATCCGATTCAGGACAGCTATACCAACGGCGTCATTCCTGCGACTGGCACGGGTGTAACCTTCAAGCACTTGAACGCCGGCGATTATCCGATCTGGTCCGCTTTGCGTCTGGTGAGCACGACTCCGGTACCGGTCGGCGTTACAAACTTGATTAACGGGGCGCAAACTCTTAACTCCACCCAGCACGACTTCGTTACCCTTGCGAATTTGAAAGTGTGGCGTTCGCACTTTCCTATCAGCTCGATCGGCATACTATCCGCTGCCAATGGGGCAACCATTAACACTGCCAACGACTTGTGCGTTGGAGGCCTCGCAGAAACTGGCGGCGATGCAGGCGGTGCGACAATCCAAAAACAAGAAAACCTGAATTTTTGCGCCGATTTCGGCTCAACAACTGGGATCCTTGACAGAAACAACTAGGATTTCGAATCCATCCCGGTGAACGCGTTGTTCGGGTGAGGGCAGACAGAGCTTTCCGTCTGCCCTTTTCCCATTGGGGGTCAGCTCCCTGATAAAACCTGCGTTGGGGACTGTCACGACCTCGCGAGACATGAACTGTCAATGTTTATTCAACTTCTTGGGAGAACTATATGCGTGGCAGCAGCATTTCAGCGCTACTGTTAATTTCCCTGGCATGGTCCGGAGTCCCGGCCCCCATACAGGGCGCGCCGGCCCAAGACGGCGAGAAAACTGACAAAAAGGATGCCGCCAAGGCCGCTCCGGCAAAGGCCGCTGAGAATTGGAACGTTCTGGCGGACATCAAGTCGGGCTTGCAGCCCCAGCCATCCTTCGAAGTCCAGAAGGACGAACAGCCGGAGTTTGTCCGCGAATTGGTTCGGCTGCAATGGCGTCCTGGTGATCCGATCGACTTGTGGGTGATGCGGCCCAAGACCCCGGCCAAGTTTCCTATTGTCCTCTATCTTTACAGCTACCCCGATGACACGGATCGTTTTCTTGATAACGGCTGGTGCAAACGGGTCACGGAAGATGGATTTGCCGCCGTCGGCTTTGTCTCCGGACTGACGGGCCATCGATACCACAACCGGCCGATGAAGAAATGGTTCATAAGCGAGCTAGAGGAATCCCTAGGAAGCAGCGTGCATGACGTACAGCTGATCTTGAATTATTTGGCGGATCGAGGGGACATGGACATGGGCAGCGTAGGTATGTTCGGTATGGGCTCCGGGGCCGCGATTGCCATTTTAGCGGCACGAGCGGACGCCAGAATCAAAGCGCTCGATCTCCTGGATCCGTGGGGCGATTGGCCTGACTGGCTGCGCGAATCCCCCGCCGTACCGGAGGAGGAACGCCCAATGTATACGACCAAGGAATTCCTGAAGTCAGTCGAATCGCTCGACCCTGTTGCTTACCTGCCGCATCTAAAAACACAGAGCGTTCGTCTCCAGCAAACTCTGAGTGAGCCGGTCACGCCCAAAAGTGCCAAGGAGCGGATCGCCGCCTCCTTGCCGGATCCTAGCCAACTGATCAAATACGCGAATGCCGAGGAACATCTGAAAGCGTGGCGAGTCGATGGATTGTCGGGTTGGATAAAGCAGCGACTGCGGCCGCGGACTCAAGCGACGGTCGAGCCCGCGAGGGAACACCCCTAGGTTTCACAATCTGACGCACAGCAAGGGTATTCAAACCTTCCTGCCAGGTCGGAGCAGTACAGCATTTCAGCGTCTTGCAGAAGCAACGAACAAAAACAGGAAGGGCATGCCACGCAGCGCGTGCCATGCCCTTCGGGAGTGGTCTCTTTCTGAGTGCCCGAGTGAGGATTCTCGGACGTCAGGCGTTCAGTTTGCGGCGAACAAGTACACCGAGGCCGAGTAAACCGGAGCCAAACAACAGAAGCGTTGCTGGTTCCGGCACCACCGGCTGAATGTTGACGTCAACACTCTGAGCGGAGCCATCGATGGTCAATGCGATGTTGTCATCGAAGCCGCTGCCCGCTGTTGCCCCCAAGAACTGAGCAAAGTCCAGCGGCATGCTGGTCCAGGACACATCGAGATTGACGGTTTCAGACAAACCATCTTTAGATACCGCACCACTGAAGCCGACGATTGTACCTTGAAGCTCGGAATTATCAGGACCGGGCTCGAAGACCACAATATTCGGGACAGCAGCCGTGGTGTCGAATATTAGGCTGAAGTTTAAGCCAGCGTCACCAACTGGACCTGAATCATTAAGAAGCGTGATTCCTCCGAGGTCGCTTGCTGATACTAGAACCGTTGGGGATGAAAACACGGCACTGATGTTGCCGTTGCAACCGCTGGGAGCTGGAAATGAAGGCCCGCACAGAAAGTCGACGCTGGTGGCATGCGTGCTTTGAGCGAACATCGGCAGAACAAGCAAGCCAGCAATTACAGTTAGAAGCATTCTAGGATTGATCTTCAAGTTTGACACCTCCGAGATTGAATTCCTTAGCCTACCGGGTTGAACGGGCTGAACGTCCGCCCGAATGAAAACACTCCTCGCCAGACATCCTGTCAGCAGGTGAGCTTCCAGTTAGAAGAGAACTCTAAGTCTTTCTTTCCTCTAGCTTCTCTAGAGACGAAAGAACATGGAAGGACACTTTGTTGTATTCTTTTGCACATAAAGAGAACCGTCTGAATGTCACACTCCAGACATATTTGCTGCTAGAAAATCAAGCGGGCGCCAAATTCTTGATCTCATGGGTCATAGTACTGTCCACGCATCCTCCTAAGTTTTTCTGTCCTTCTATATGCGATACAGGGAGGCTTTGTGCAGCTTGTTCCCTTCGCCTGCGCACATTGGATTTCCTCCGCGCTTCAGAAGACCCTAGAGAAGGCCGACACCAAGCCGCCTAATGTATTACGTTCTGGAGAACCTTTTTCAAGGTATCGAGAGAACTTGTGAAGCTACCCACGGATCCGACATGTTGGCCCACGTGACTTTAGCAAGATCGTTTCTACCTCCCAGAAAAGAAAAGTCTTAGACGCTTTCTCTGTTGGGATCATGGAACCGTCGTAAATGTTTAGTAACCGAAAATTGTTCGTTGGTTTATGTGTTTGCAGCGTGGTTATGAAAGAGTGCTCACCTGTTTAATTCTCTGCGCCTCGCGTCGGAATCGTAGGGCCAGAGAGCCCGCGATAATCTGGGTACTGGGCCTGAAAAAAAGCGCTGGCTCGACGGTCTCGGGATGGTTGTTGCGACTATCGTTGGATTTCTTCCCTGGCATCGTTCGCATCTTGCAAGGCCAGTAAATTTTGGAGAGGGCATGATGCATCGCATGCGCAACAGCAAATTGCCATTGCACTTGCTCGGTCTCACTGTTGGGGCCATGGATGGCTTTGATGTTCGAACTGGAAAAGTTCAAGAGCGCACTATTTTGTTCATTCGGCGCACGGCTCTCCTTCAATTGCTCTTACTTGTGGTAGTCTCTTTTTTTGGCATGCTGGGCTGTTCCTCTGGGACAATCCAAGTAGTCACGCCAACCATCTCTCTCCTCGTTACTCAACCTCCGCCAGCGTCCTTGTTGGTCGGTGGCACCGCCACTGTTTCAGCGACGGTTAGCAACGACATCGCAAACGCCGGTGTGGACTGGGTGGCTGTTTGTGTCAGCACGCACCCTTGCGGTTCTTTTTCTCCCGCGCATACCGATAGTGGTGCTGCCACCACTTTTACTGCTCCTGCGGATGTCCCCAAAAAGAACACGGTGGCCGTTACCGCGCTCTCGGCTACCGACCACAGCAAGAGTTTCAGCGCCACAGTGACCATCACTTCTAATGTATCCTCTGTTTTGATTCAGAGCGGGCTCGGGCCTTTGGCGCCGCCAACGTTGTTGTCCGCCGGAGCGCAAGCAAACCTATCGGCAATAGTAGCTGGCGACCCTGGGAACGCCGGCGTGGACTGGACGGCCTCTTGTAGCAGCGCTGATTGCGGGTCCTTCGTTCCGGCGCACACCGCCAGCGGCCAAATAACGAACTTCATCGCGCCCTCGCAACTGAACAACCCAATGATTGTCGGGAGCGTGTTGACCATTACCGCAGCGTCCACTGCGGATCACAACTTTACCGCTACAGCGATGGTGACGATCACGGCGCCCATTTCTATCATGTTCACTCAAGCGCCCCCGACAACCATGTCTACAAATGCGATGGCAATACTGAAAGCACTGGTGAACGGCGACCTTGCGAACGGGGGCGTGGACTGGAATGTACAGTGCGCCAACGCCCCCTGCGGTTCGTTTGCTCCTGCGCACACAGCCAGTGGTGCTCCTACGAGTTTCACCGCACCCGCCTCTTCGGGCACCGTGTTCGTGAATGCATCGTCCTCGACGGACCCCACACAAATTGTCACCGCTACAGTGACGATCACGGCCCCCATTTCCGTCGTGATCAACATTCAAGGGGTGACTAGCTCCCTGTTTACAGGCGATGCGACACCGACGCCTCCTGGATTGACGGCGACGGTGATGAACGATGCCACTAACGCCGGGCTAGACTGGTCGGTGACTTGCGGTAGCGCCGACTGCGGTTCGTTTTCCCCGGCGTCGCACGCCCCCATTGACCCTTCCACAACTTCCGCAACCCCCACCACAACCCCCACAACCTACACTGCGCCCGCCACCGTGCCCAATGGCAACATTGTGACCATTGTTGCGACTTCCACGGCAGATCCGACCGTTAAGAGCGCTCCTTTAATCATAACGATCCTCCCAATCACTCCAAACTCTCTTCTGAACGGGCAGTTCGTTTTCCTGATGACCGGCACAGATGCCAACCAAAGCTTCTACTCCTTTGCGGGAACCATAGCCGGCGATGGGCAAGGCAATATAACGAATGGCGAAGGTGATGTCGTAGATTCGTCAGTTCAATTGCTTGCATCCCAGATCACACCCCTCACGGGCAATTACAATATCGGCACTGATGGCCGGGGCCAGATCAACGTAATTCTGCCTTCGGCGGCCAGCGGATTCGGCCTGAGTGTGAACAACGGTATGAACAGTCAAATCACATTGAGCGTTTCATTTGTCACTCCGAAACACGCCCTTCTCAGCGAGACCGACGCCTTCGGAAGCGGAACGGGTACGCTCGACCTCCAAAATGCCACGGATCTTGCCGCATTTCGGAACGTACCGGCCGCTACCGGGCTCAACGGCACCTATTCCCTGGCTCTCTCCGGAGCAGAGATGTTGTCTGCCAATAATCGGTTTTTCCTCGCGAGCGCTTTGACATTTCAGTTCGCCGCGGGCACGGTCACACAATCCGCCGCTACGGGCGATCAGTCAGATACCGGGGCCGTTACTTTCGGGACGGCCACGCCAAACGTGACGATTACCACCAATCCCGATAACTTTGGCCGGTTCGGAGACCAAGGCCCCGTGGCCTTGGGAGCAAACAGCCTGCAGCTTATCTTCTACATGATTGACACAAGCCACTTCGTCATTACGGATGCCAGAGATTCCTTTGTCTTCGGTGGTTACATGGTGGCGCAGCCAGCCTCTCCTGTTATCTCCGGCACGTACACTTTCGCCGAAGCAGGTGCGACGGCTCCCTCGGCTGTTCCTGCGCTCCAGCCTCAGGTAGCGGGCGGAATTCTTACTTGCAGCTCGAGCGGAGTATTGGACGTTACACCTCTGAGTGGCACTGCGACAGTAAGCCTCCCCATCACCAGTGCGTGCACTGCCCCGACGAATGGGCGCGGGTTGATCACTGTCACAGGAGCCGGAGCCATAGGCATCGGCCAGTTCGCCGCTTATCCGACCCTCGACATGGGGCTTCAGCTCATCGAGATCGATGGCGGCGGCCCTTCTGGCTCAGGAGTAGCACTGCCGCAAACGGTGCATACTCCCGTTCTGGCATCTGCTTTCAATGGTAAGTACGCTTCGAATTTCCTAGCCACCACGGTGAAGGGCGCCACCCTAGATAGCTTGGAGGCCTTTGCAGGGCAGATTGTCTCGGACGGTATTTCCAAGCTTTCCGGAACGGTGGACGTTAACTCCTTTGACTCGACCGCAGCACCGCCCGTGGCCACGCCGTCTCCAAACGCAAGTCTATCCGGGTCATCGTATACTGCAAATTCCAATGGACGTTTCCCGCTCACCCTCAACATCGCCACTACCATGCCGCAAGCGACCAAGGCAGCCTGTTACGTCGTGGATAACAAATCATGCTTGCTAATTGGTTTGGATGTGGCAAGGCCCGGCTTAGGCATCCTACAATTGCAGAGTCTCGGTTTTTGACGTTGCTCAATTAATTTTGCGGAGCGGCTGAACCGCAGGGGAAAATCTTCACTAATCCCGGGACGCCTATTTTTGTGTGGTGCTATCGCAGCGTTCGAACCAGCGCGAACGCCACTAAAGGGCTTGCAATGGCCAAAGAACGCATTCAGCCAACGATATTCGTAATGCTGCGCATAATGCTTGCGGCTGGTTTTTTGTTTTTTCCCGCCTTATGTTCAGCCCAGGAGAACCCCGTCGCTGAGAACCCCGAGCCCAAACAAGACGCTGAAGGATGCGCGGACCTGACGATCTTCCCCAACCTACCTGCGACCATCATTGAGTCCTGTCAAACCGCGGATTCGGTCGAGATCACCATGCCTCTTAAGCCCGATGCGCGAGGCTATGCACGCGAAAAAAGGGTTCGCGGCTACTACGAGTTCCGCGAATATCAAGTGTTGCAAGATGATCAGCAAGACCAGGCCTTCGATAACCTGATGCAGCTGCTTCCGATTGCTGGGTTCACTGTCAAGTATTCCATTAATCCAACAACCATCACCGCCCGGAAAGAGGACACCTGGATTCTCATCCAAGTCAGCGGGCAGTCTTATACCGTAACGGTGGTGCGTGCCAAAGAAGTGCAGTGGAAGCCCGTAAGCAGCGCTGATGAGATTGCGCGGGAACTGCAAGCGCACGGCCGGGTGGCGATTTATGGGATTCAGTTTTCAGAGGACAATCAGACGGTTTCGGAGGAAAATTCTCAAATTCTCGACGAGATACTGAAGTATCTGCAGGGGAATCCCGGGTTTGCGGTGGTCGTGGAGAGTCACAAAATGAGTGAGGACGGGAATCCCCAAGATGATCAAGAAATTACCCAGAAGCGCGCCACGGCTGTTGTTGACTGGCTTGGGGCTCATGGTGTAACTCCGGGACGCATCAAACCAAAGGCGCTCGGTCGGGAAAAGCCTATTACGGAAAATGATACTCCGTTGGAGATTCAACGGAACGAGAGGATCGAACTGGTTAAGGTCGATTCCTGAGCTTCTAACTGAGCCTTCCTCGAAAACTCTGCGAATCTGCAGACGCTAGCAAGCTCGGAGGTCCTCCGAGGAAATTTGCTGTAAACTCCAAAACTCATAGTATCCAAACAGAACTCGTTTTCGAGTGTCTCTGTCTTTCAGGGTGAGACTGGCTGGCCGTCAATTTAGAGTGCGCAACTATCTGCTGTGTACGCCGGTCAAAGACGACGTATTCGCCAGGCGACAGCCGCTTGTCTTTCTTCGATCATAGACTTGGCGCTTTGCAGGTCTTCCGCGATTTCCAACCAGAGGAAGTTCACTTCGTCCATCCTCTTCAGAATGTCTAGAGCGGATTTCATTGTGTCTCCTCCTTGGTGCCTGATTCAAGCAAGGCGAAGAGTGAAAAGCTCGTCAGTTAAATCGGGAAGCATGCGAGCAGTGACGGTGTCGGCCAATATTCGATCAGCCCGTTTGACGTTTTGACCCTTCCCCCGGACAACCGACTTTGTGACACGCAGGCTTGTCGTAGACCACCTGTACACTCCGTCTCAAGATAGTGGGCGAAGATTATTGCCGGGAATTCAAGCGCATGTTAATTTCCGTGCCAATCAGCTTTTTATCTGCTTAATTTCTTATTTTCCGCGAAGCGCGATTTTCCTGCCATTACGGGTAACTCCAGATCATCGGGCGCCGATTCGAGGCCGTGGCGCATGTCCATTAGGAAGTTTAGGGCTGAGATTCCAAGACCACGTCTGCCTAAAAATAGGACCAACCAGGATGTCACGTCACAATCGTTACGCCAGGTTCATCCGGGTGTAACACGCAAAGTGTAGCTTTCTCTCCCCCGCAAAAAATCATCAGAAGGAGGCTGAAATGAAAAGTCGTGCAACAAAGAAAATGGTCGCAAAGTCCTTTATTGGCGGTGCTCTTCTACTAGTGGGATTGTTGATGATGTCCGTTTCTGCCACCGCTCAAACTCTGCCCGTAGCGACACCACCCTACAAGATTTCCGTGTTTGCGAATAGCCCGAGCGGCGTCTCGCAACCTGATTCGATCGTGCGTTGGCGTGACAGCGTCATAGTGGGATTCGAAAATCACGTGGCCAAAGACGGAACAGATGGTAAATTCAGCACGATCGTTGAATTTTCTCTTGGCGGAAAAGTGAAGCATGTCTTTCAAGTGCAGGGTCACAACGACGGATTGCGCGTGGTCGGCGATGATGACCTGTGGGCGTTGCAGAACGAAGACGCCAATCCGAACCTCGCAGTGATCGAGCTGAGAACAGGCAAAGCGAGGAAATTTCAGTTTGTACCGACCCCTCACGGCGGCGGTTACGACGACATGGTCGTGAAGGACGGCAAGGTTTACATCACCGCCTCGAACCCAAACCTGGATTCGCTGGGCAACAATGTTTTTCCGGCGCTCGTGCGCGCCACCCTTTCGGGGAATGACGTAATCCTGGAAACGGTGTTGAATGGCAACGCCGGCGCTACCGACATTCCCACCGGCGACACGGTAACGCTGAATCTGACGGATCCCGATTCGATGACGATTGATCCGCGCGGAAACATTGTCCTGGATAGTCAGGCGGATTCCGAGCTGGTGTTCATACGGCATCCGTTGACGGACGAGCAGACGGTTGGCCGGCTCAACATCACATCGCCTGTCACCGGAACGGGTGGCGCGACGATCACGTTGGACGACACTGCTTTCGCACCGAGTCCGAAGGCATTCCTGCTCGTCACGGATATCAACGCGGGTATCGTCTATCGGGTTGACAGTGGCACGTTTGGCTTCGAGCCGGGCGTGGCCTACTCAGCTTCCGATACGTTGGGCTTGGTAGGAACTCTGAACCTCGACAACGGCGTGGTTACGCCTATAGTCACCGGCTTCGGAAGCCCTCGAGGGATGCTGTTCATCGCGCCCGATGGCGATCACGAGGGCGAAGACAAGTAATTTCCGCCATGTATTAGCCCAGGCTAGCTCCCCATTCTGGGGTGTGGGGAAACTGTCTGTCGTGACCTGGAAAAAGAGTCGCCAGTTTCGGTGTGACTACACTACCTGGCGATAAGCAGTTTGGATCGTCGCCGAAAGCAGCTGCTTCCCCATGACAGGTTCGCTTCTACTTTGCCTCCGCGACCTTCGACATATACGCTCGCCTTGGCATACAATATCAGTCTCCGCTGACCTCCATTCTAGGGGTGTGCAATGAAATGCTTAGTTCCGATTCCGAGTGGATGTGTCGATCATCTGAAACGAGCCACGGAGACAGGCATCGGTTACCAGGTCGTCTCGGTGGAACTCAACGACGGTAGATTTTTCGAACTGGTCGTTGTGAGCGAAGGCTTCATTATAGAGGTCCGTGGATATAAGGAAATTCCATTTGCGCCTGATGACGTGACATCGGTAAGTGTCAATCACAAGCGTTGGAATTTCAGAGATGGGTCAGACGTACGCACCAAGAGTAGGGCTGCGACTGCTTGATGTTTGTTCGCCTTGACGGCGATTCTGTCAGTAATCCGTAATCATCTACCGTAAGTGGGAACGGACCCGAAACGACGTTATCGGAAACTGGCCTACCCAGGCTTTTCGACATGAACGCTGGATTAGGCTCGTACCAAACGACATCCTTTTGTACAGCTGTAGCCGGAATCAATGGGCTGGTGATTTTACCGCTACGAATGCTTCCTTCGTCTTTCACTCTGCCATAAATCCAGGGCACCACTGATCTCCGCGACATTTCGCTTGACTCTGCCGTAACGAGAGGGCTTAGGCTGCATCAGGTGTACGAGCGAAGGAGAAAGCAGTGTTAAAGATTGGCGAATTTGCGCGGCTCGGAAACGTCTCCATCCGCGCACTGAGGTTTTACCACGAAGCGGGACTCCTCGCGCCTGCGCATGTGAATTCCGCGAACAGTTACCGTAGCTATGAGGCACGACAGCTCCGGGAATTGCAGGACATCCGTCTGTACAAGGATATTGGATTTTCGCTGGAAGAGATTCGCGAACTGTTACGGAAGAAGCCGAGTCCCGCGGAATTGCGCGGAATCCTCAGCGAACGAAAGGAGCACCTGAGGCAGCGCATCGAAGATGATTTTGGGCGCTTGGCGCGAATCGAAGTGCGACTGCAAGCGAAGGAAAACGGAGAGAACCAAATGAATTGGCGCGTCGAGCTACGGGAGATTCAACCTGTATGGGTCGCGGCGTCGCGGGAAAAGATCCGTCAATACGACGAAGCCGATGAGATGTTTGCGGAGATAGAGCGCCGGGTGGACCCGCAGGTGTTGACAGGAAAAAGGGCCGCATACTGGCACACCTGTGCGAATGACGGACCACAAATCGATTGCGAAGCGGTCCGGTTCTTGAAGCATCCAGTTAGTCCACTGCGAGGAATCCGCACTTATCAAATGCCGGCTGTCCGTGTGGCCTCCATATTTCATGCAGGTGAAGAAAAAACGATTCCGCAAACGTACCAGGCGGTGCAGTCGTGGGTGAAGAAGAACGGATTCCTTTCCCACGGACCGAAATGCGAGATTTACTGGATCGATCCGCGAGGAGGGAAAACGGACGAGTCCTTGACGGAGATTAGACTTCCAATTTTTCCCGGCAGAGACCACCGGCGCGCGCAAACACGGGCAGCGTAAGGCGCCTCACAAATCAAGCCGGCTGAGAATTCCTGCGAAAGCAATCAGGAATGACGGGAGAGCCATCTATGCGAATCGCTTTATCAGGAATGTGCTTGCTGTTGGCGGGATTGTTTTCTATGCCGCAAACCGAAAAGGAGAAGAATAAAATGGGTCAGTCACAGAATGCAGTGCGCTTTGTGAAATCCGAAACTCTGCCCCCATCTCCGGGATACTCGCAAGCGGTGGAAGTGCGCGCCGGACGCCTGGTTTACATCGCTGGCCAGGTGGCCATGGATCGGGCAGGGAAAGTAGTTGGTGAGGGCGACATCCGCGCCCAGACGCAACAGACTTTTGAAAACTTGAAGGCGGCACTCGAAGCGAGCGGTGCGAAGTTTGAGAATGTGGTCAAACTGAATTACTACTTCACGGACATCACGCAGCTCCCCGTCGTGCGCGAGGTGCGAGACAAATTCATAAACACCACAAACCCGCCGGCGAGTACTGCGGTTGAGGTCAAGCGCCTATTCCGCGAGCCATATCTGATCGAGGTCGAAGCCGTGGCGGTCGTGCCGGAATAACGAAGATGAGGAGGATGCAGGGTTGACCTCCCATCGGTAGAATGAACAACGCGCATCTTGTGTGGAATTGCGAGGCGCGCAGAAAAGAGACCAACCGATGGCTGCCGAGTGGAGGGGAAAGTGGGCGCTGGTAACCGGCGCCAGCGCGGGGATTGGCAAAGCCCTGGCGGAGGAGCTCGCCGCGGGCCGGACGCACCTGATATTGACGGCGCGCCGGAAAGAACGACTGGAAGAACTTGCTCGACGTCTGTCCGAAGCGCACAAGATCAAGGTTGAAGTGATCGTGGCGGACCTGGCCGAGCCCGGTGCGCCCGAAAAGATTTTTGCATTTTCGAAAGCGAAGGGGATCGAAGTCGAGCTGCTGATCAACAACGCGGGATTCGGCGTGTATGGTGAATTCGCGGGGGCGGAACTACACCGGCTTCTGGAGATGGTTCAGGTGAATTGCAGCGCGGTGGTGCACCTTACGAGGTTGTATCTGCCAGAAATGATGGCGCGGCGGCGAGGAGATATCTTGATATTGGCGTCGACGGCAGCCTTCCAGAGTGTCCCGTATATTTCGACCTATGCGGCGACCAAGGCGTTCGACCTGCTATTTGCCGAGGGCTTGGCAGAGGAGACGAAGCCATACGGCATACGAGTTTGCGCGCTGTGTCCCGGCTCGACGGAATCGGAATTTCACGAGGTTGCAGGTCAAGCACATCTTGCTCCTTCTGCGAGAAACAAGGAAACGGCAGAGAAAGTAGCCCGGGTGGGGTTGCGCGCGCTGGCTGCGGGAAAGAGCTACGTCATTTCAGGGGCCGGCAATTATTGGGGCGCGCACATGCAGCGGCTTGTGCCGCGGCGTTTCGTTACCCGCACGGCCGCTCGGATGTTTCGGCCAAAGACGGAACACTAGGGCTCGCTTGGCAGATGGGTCGCGGATAAATCTCGCGCGGATCCCCTGAGCAAGGACTGTCCCTCCCTACCGACACCCATAACCCATCTTCTACGTCCTATCTATCGTGAAACTCAAGCGCGAATTCGAGGCGGTAGCTTCCCCGGATCCTGCCGGGAACTTTTTCGGCAAACGGTGGGAAATAGTAAATGAAGCCACGCGGAACGTCGCGCCGGGAGAGATGAGGATCCAAGGGCAAGAGAAAGACGACGTGTTGTTGCGGCGGGCGGCGCGGGGCGACGAAGAAGCGTTCACGTTCCTGTACCGGCGGCACCAGGCGGCGCTCTATCGATTTGTATTGCGGATGACGGGGAGTGCTTGGGCAGGCGAGGAGATCGTCCAGGATATTTTCATGATTCTCCTGCGCGATCCACGAAAATTTGACCCGGCCCGCGGGACGCTAGGGGCCTATTTATTCGGGATTGCGCGAAACCGGGTGATGAAGCATGTGGAGCGCAGCCCGCGCGAAGTTTCGTTGGAAGAGAAACGCGAAGATGGATCCGGCCCGGGCGTCATCCTGGAAGACAAGTTCACCCCGGCGATTTGGGCGGAACAGAAAGAGCGGATGGAGCAAGTGAGGGCGGCTGTCCTGGAGCTGCCCGCGGAGTTTAGGGAAGCTGTGGTGCTGTGCGAGCTGGAAGAATTGAGTTACGAAGAAGCCGCCAAACTGATGGAATGCCCCGTGGGCACGATCCGTTCGAGGTTACACCGCGGAAGGGCTTTGTTGCTGGCGAAACTGGAAATGTTGCGAGAGGTTCCGCGTCGCGCAGGTGCGGCGCACTGAGTGGGAGAAGTACGGAATGAACTGCGAAGAATTTGAGCTCATCGGACTGGACAGCGGACGCAACCTCGCGACGAGCGGGGCGGAACGTGCGGCCGCGCAGGATCATGCGAACGGCTGTTCGCGTTGCGGAGCGCTGCTGGAATCCTGGCTGGTGGCTAAGGCGGAGTTGAGTGCCATGGGTGAATTGACCCGTGCTGCAGAAACTCCTTCGCGTGTCGAAATGCGGCTGCGCCAGGAATTTCGCATGCGGCACCGCGCCGTGCCCGCAAAACGCGCCGCCACGATCGCCGCATGGGCGCTCGCGACTGCGGCAGCCATCATTGCCGGGATTAGCTGGCAGAAATGGGCAAAGGCGCAGCGCGATGAGAGCGCGAATCAAGAAAACGGTGCGCCAACCGTGGTCACGAATGATTCTTTTCGGGAGGCTCAAGCCCCTACCGTGACTAATAGCTCGTCTCCGGTTCTCTCAGCAGCTGCTCTTTCCGCCGAGGCCAGCGCAGGCGAATTTACTCTGTTGCCTGATGGATTTCCTGCGGCTACCGACGATGCCGCAGTTGTCCGTGTACGCATGCAGCGGGGCGCTCTGGGAGCTTTTGGCTTGCCGGTAAATGAAGAGCGCGCCGGGGATGTGATCCTGGTGGATTTGCTGGTCGGAGATGATGGGTTGCCGCAAGCTGTGAAACTTGTCGAATAAGCGGCTAAAGGAAATTTGTCGCGGTAAGGAATTTGCCGCGGCTCGGGAGAGAAGAGGAGAAAGAAAGATGAATCGCAAACTATGCATGGGCTTGGTCCTCGGCGGGATACTGATTTTGAACGCTGGAAGGGTGTGGGCGCAAGAACCGCCACCTCTACCTCCTCCTCCACCCGACGCAATGATGATGGAAGCTAGTCCCGACGGTAATGTGGCGTTTGGACCTGCTGCCATGCGCGTTGAGTTACTGGGATTTGCTGGAATGCACGGCGGAAAGGTCGTAACCGGCGCTCCGTTCAGCGCGGTAGCCATTTCCGAGACAAAACAGACGCTTGCGGACGGGAGCCACATCACGCGGAAAACCCAGACGAATCTCTTTCGCGACAGCCAGGGCCGCTTCCGAAGGGAAGCTTCACTCCCGGCGATTGGGCCACTCGCAACTTCCGGGCAACCAAAATCCTTTGTCATGATCAACGATTCCGTGGCAAAGGAGAGTTTTGTCCTTCACCCTGACACGAAAATCGCCGAGAAGATGGTGAAACCGTCTGGGAAGGGGAACGGCCCATCGAAGAACATGATGGGGTATTGGAATAGGCGTTCGACTGAGGATTCCGATGTCAAGACCGAGGATTTGGGCACGCAGATGATCGCCGGGGTAAGCGCGCAAGGAACACGGCACACACGCACGATTCCTGAGGGGCAAATCGGAAATGAGAAGACGATCACGATTGTGTCCGAGCGCTGGTACTCCAACGATCTGCAAATGGTGGTGATGAGCAAGCGAAGCGATCCGCGATTCGGCGACACGACCTACATGCTGACGAATGTTCAGCGGCAAGAGCCGGCTGCATCTCTCTTCATCGTGCCGGCGGACTACACCGTACAACAAGGGGGAATGAGCCACCACGGCATGAGGAAGTTTAAGCAGACGCTTCCTCCGCCGCCGAATAATTGATTTTGGCTGAGTTCAACGATCTTCTCTCCTGAAGACGGCACGCCCTTCTCGCGGTAAACCCCATCTCCGCGGGAGGGGCGTAGCCGTTTTTGGGCGCTCGAATCTTGCAAGGACCGAGGAAACCCGAATTAAAGTCAGGACATGACCGAGAGAGAACTCGTGAAGCAACTCGATAGAGAAGGATTCGGCCAGACTTATATTTGGGAGGATGGACCGAACGTCTACTATCCCGGGCACACCCATGTAACCGAGACCGCGCACGTCATACTGCAGGGCGAGATGACCCTGACGATCGATGGCAAAACTCGAATCTATCAGACAGGAGAGCGCTGTGACGTGCCGGCTAGGACGTTGCACGCCGCGCGGATGGGGCCGGTGGGCTGCGGCCATTTGATCGGCGAACGTTGACCGCCTGGCTTTTTCTTTCTTGCCTCTTCGCCCGGCGCAAGGTGTGCGACCCTGCAACGATTGTGAAGACCTGTGTTAGTGTACTTTCCCCACTGTTGAGAAGGGACGAAGGATGCCGAAGCCCAAAGTGCTGGCGACGCGGCCGTTATTTCCCGCGGCGCAGCAGATTCTGAAAGAAAGTTGCGAGACGGAATATTGGACTCAGCCCGAACGAATTTCAAAGGAGGAATTATTTCGCCGCATCAAAGACAAGGAAGGCTTGGTTTGTTTGCTCACCGAGCGCGTTGACGCCGAGTTGCTCCGAGCTGCTCCCAAGCTGCGCATCGCTGCGAATGTCGCGGTGGGATTTGACAACATCGACGTGCCGGAGTGCTCCAAGCGCGGCGTGGTGGCCACTAACACTCCCGGCGTGCTGGATGAAACGACCGCCGATTTTGCTTGGACATTGCTGATGGCGGTGGCGCGCCGCCTGGTGGAGGGTGAGACCCTGGCGCGGTCCGGCAATTGGAAGGGCTGGGACTTGGATCAGCTCGTCGGCACGGATGTCTACGGGAAGACGCTTGGCATCCTGGGATTCGGACGAATTGGCCGCGCTCTGGCTCGCCGCGCTGCAGGGTTTCAAATGAAAATCATCTACAGCGATGCGGTGCGCGCGCCGGAGAACGTGGAGAAAGAACTGAAAGCCGAGCACCGCGACTTCAATGCGCTGCTGGCCGAGGCGGATTTTGTCAGCGTGCATGTGCCCCTGCTGCCGGAAACTCGCGCACTCCTGGATAGTTCGAAGTTGTACCGTATGAAACCCACGGCTTTTCTGATCAATACTTCGCGGGGATCGGTGGTGGATGAAGCGGCGTTGGTGCATGCTTTGGAAAGCGGGAAAATTGCGGGAGCGGCGCTGGACGTCTACGAAAACGAACCCTTCATTCATCCCGACTTGAAGCGGCCAAACGTGGTGCTGGCCCCGCACATCGCGTCCGCTTCGCTCGAAACCCGTACCAAGATGGCATGCATGGCCGCCGAGAATGTTAGTGCGCTCTTCAAAGGCCAGCGGCCTCCCAATATGTTAAATCCTGAAGTGTTGAAAGCCGGCTGAGAAACGGAACTCGATTCGTCCATGGCGAATCTCAAGCAACTTGCCCGCCGCATTTTTCATGAAGCACTTTCCGCCATCGATATTCCCGCGGCGATGCAGCGAAAGCTGTATCGCGAAGGCCCGCTTTTGCATGGCGAGGGCTTTAAACTCGATCTGCGCACTTTCGATAAAGTGTGCGTTGTGTCCATCGGCAAGGCGGCTCACGCCATGGTCCGGGGATTGTCCCTCCTGCTCCCGCGGGGGCTCCCCTTCGAGGGCTTAGTCTCCTCATCAACGACGCCGGAAAATCCTCTTCCTGGGATTCGTTACTTCCTTGCTGGACATCCTGTGCCAAACGAAGAAAGTTGGAGAGCGGCGCAATCCATTCTTTCGCTCTTGAAAAATTGCGACGAACGCTCCCTGGTAATTTTCCTTTTTTCCGGAGGCGGCTCGGCGCTGGTCGAATTGCCGCTCGATCCCGCGCAAACGCTTGCTGATGTTCAGCAATTGCATAACGTGCTCGTGACCTGCGGCGCGCCGATTGACGCCATGAATACGGTGCGGAAGCATTTGTCGGCGGTTAAGGGCGGACGCCTGGCCGCGGCAGCGAGCCGCGCGACGAAGTTGACATTGGCCGTGAGCGATGTTCCTGCCGGCCATGAATCAGCGCTGGCCAGCGGGCCCACGCTGCCCGACCCGACGACGGTTTCCGACGCTGAGAAGATTATCCGGGATTTTTCCTTGCGCGAGAAGTTTCCGGCGCGGTTGCGCCAATGGCTGGACGATCGAAAGATGCCCGAAACGCCGAAGCCAGGGGACCCCGCATTTGCAAATGCCCAATTTCAGCTTCTCTTGGGAATGGACGATCTTTTTCATCCTGCGCATCGCGCGGCGGAGGCGGAAGGTTGCGTCACGATCTGCGACAACGCCACGGACGATTGGGAAGTCGCGAAAGCAGCGGAGTATCTGCTGGCGCAGCTCGATGATTTGCGCCAAATCCATCCGAGAAGGCGCGTGGCGCTCATCGCAGATGGAGAGGTAAGTTCGCCCGTGACGGGAAAGGGCCTCGGAGGTAGGAACGCTGCTTTCGTGCTCGCTTGCGTCGAAAAAATTGCAGACAGGCAAGTAGCCGTCTTAAGCGCGGGGACGGATGGAATTGACGGAAACAGCATCGCCGCCGGCGCCGTGGCGGATGGCGAGACTCTCATGAGGGCGCGAGCGCTGCGAATGGACCCTTGGGAATTTTTTCAGCGCAGCGATTCGTACACGTTTTTCGCGAAGTTGGACGACGCACTCTTGACAGGTCCCACGGAGAATAATCTCCGCGATTTGCGAATTTTGATCGCGGAACCCTGAGGTTCGAGAGCGCGAGTTCCGCAGCGAAGCGTTCGAATGACCGCGGTTGAGCGCGGATGACTTAACACCAATAGAGCTTCCGCGAATTCACTTTTTGGGCGGCAGCAATCGAGTCTCGATTGTCTTCAGCCGCTCGTTCATTTCCCGAATCAGTTGTTCGAGCTTGTCCAGGCGCTGCATGACGCCGCTGTCTCCTTCTCCGGAATTCTCTTTTTCGCCAGCTTCTTCGTCATCGTCGGCGCTTTCGCTGGATTTGCCGCTTTTGGGTTTCTTCAAGCGCTCGATCTGTTCCTTGATCAGCGGGGCAAACGTGATGCTTAACTCGTCGCTCTTCATGAGCGTTTCGAGTGCCGGAACGGCCGATGCGTCTCCGCGTGACCCGAGCGCGAGAACGGCCGACAACCGAACCGGAAAATGCGCTTCCGTCAAGTAGCTGGCAATTTGCTTCGTAACCTCCGTGTTGTCTTTCTGTAGTCTCGCTAGGCTCGCTATCGCGGCCTGGCGGGATTCCATGGGCTTCCCCGCCACGGACCATTCAAGAAGCAGAGGCACGGCCTTGTCGTCGCCAAGTGAACTCATCGCACGCAGCGCAGCGTTCCGCAGGAAGCCGTCGGGAGAATCGCCGCTGGCCGCCTCCTTCAGCGTGGCTAGCGCGTTGGGTGCCTTCAGCTTACCGAGCGCTTGCAGCGCCGCGGCGCGGGCGCGATAGGAGCTGTCTTCACGCGCGATGGCATTGAGCTTCGTGGCAACCCCCGCATCGTCCTTAAAATTTCCCAGCGCGGTCACAACTCGGTTGCGCACCCACGGCTCCCTCGCCGTCTCCAGCGCTTCCAGCAATTTCTTCGACGCCGAGGCTCCCCCGATCCGGCCAAGGGCTTCGCTAGCCTCTGCCCGAATGCCCCACGCCTTGTCATCCCGGAGCGCGCCCGCCAGCGCCGCCACGACCTCTTCGTCGTTTTTGATTTTGCCAAGCGCCAGAATCGCATCCGCGCGATCGGAAATTTCCGTCGCGTTTTTCAGTTGGTAGAGCCATTCCTTCTTGTCCTTGTGAAATTCCGAGGACTTCAGAACGTTTCCGCCCTTGTCGAACAAGACCATCCGCGGTGCACTGTCTGCGGGAAAAGGGAACGTCTCCGTTTCTTTCGCAACTTTGACGGGATAAAGCCGCGCGCCGGTCGCAGTCGTAATTTCGACTTCCGTTGGAATATGAAAAAGCCCTACATGCCCCTCGCGCTTCTGTATTTGTTTTACCGTCAAGCCAACCTGGTGTTTCGCGTCATCGTAGGTATAGCTCAGGTCGAACTTGGGAGCTCCCGCTCCGTAAATCCACTGGTTAAAGAATTCATCCACATCGGTATGCGTGGCCTCTTCGATTGCCTTGATCAAATCCGCGGTAACAACGTTTTTGCCTCGATTCGCTTCGAGATAGTGTTTTAGTCCGCGGTAAAAAGATTCTTCTCCGAGCTGGTGGCGCAGCATGTACAGCACCCAGCCGCCTTTGCCATAAGCGTTGCCATCGAACTCGCTCGAGTCGTCGAAATCATGACGCACGATCGGTTTCGCAAAGAGACTCGTCTCGCTAAACCAGTCCCGCGCGTTGGTCCAGCGCTCGTATTCGCTCTGCTCTTTCGGAAAATGCGCCTCACTCCAGACCGTTTCCATGAAGGTCGCGAATCCTTCATTCAACCAAATGTGGCCCCAGTCCTTGCAGGTAACCAGATCGCCGAACCATTGATGGCCAAGTTCGTGGGAAATGAGATCGTCCTCACCGGTCGCGAATTCCGGTGCCAACTTTGGATGGTGCAGCGAACTGCTGGTATTCGTGGTGGCGCTCGAGTTTTCCATGCCACCGGCGACAAAGTCGTCGACCATCGATTGCGCGTATTTTTCCCAGGGATAGTCGACACCCAATTTTCTGCTGAACAGTTCGATCATCGCCGGTGTGCGGCCGTAGTTGATGGGGAGGCGGTCACCGCGTCCCTTCGGCGCGTAATATGTGACGGGAACGGCGCGCCACGACTCCTTCGCTTCATCGAATTCTCCCGCCACGACTGTGATGAGATAGGTCGAGCTGGGCACGGACTCCTTCCACGTCCAGGTTTTTAGGCCATTTCCCGCATCGTTCACACTGACGAGCTTTCCGTTGCCGACCGTAATCCACGAAGCCGGCACCGTAAGGATTGTCTCGGTGGTCAGTCGGTCGTTCGGATAGTCGTATGTCGGCAAGTAGTACCGCGTATCTTCCGATTCACCCTGCGTCCAAATTTGCTTCGGCCGGTCGGGATACTCCTTATCCGGCAGGATGAAATAGAGGCCTTTTGTGGGCTTCCCTTCGTACCGAATTTGTACGTCAAATTTTTCCCCAGCTTTTGCCGCTGCAGGCAATGGAACGATCAGCTTGTCCGCCGTGGATTCGAATTTGGCGGCCGCCTTGTTCACGACAACGCTTTGTATCGTGAGTCCAACCGAATCGAAAGCCAGCTTGGCCGTTCCGTCTTTCAGAATAGAGACCGAATGAACCACATCTCCAAACACTTTCTTGTCCTCCAGATCGAAGCGGAGTGCGATTTTCGAATGCTGCAAATCGTAGTCGCGGGTGCGCGCGTAGGGCTCGTCAGCTCCGCTCGGAGACGCAGAAAGGGAAATCACAAGCAGGCCCGCGAACGCAAGAATTATGGGGCGGGACCTCGCACTACCGGGAACATTCAATCCTAGAATTGTCATTGGCCATGGCTCCTGTGAATAGTGTGTCCGGCATGCTCCAAAGCGGCGATAGCGGCGGCAAGCTTTTTTTCGGACACTAGCAAGTAATCCGTATCAAAAGTGGAAATCGCAAAGAGACTGATTTCCTTCGCGGCGAGCGGCCCCGTGAGCGAGGCGAGCACGCCGACTTCAGAAAATGCAAACGGCCCTCGCGCCTGGAAACCACGCCAGCCCGGTTGGCAAGTAACGCCGTCCGGAACGCGAGATTCTTCCACCACTACAGAGAGTTCTTCTGCCGTGCGCGTGATCGAGCAGAAACTCCCGCCGGCGGCCCATGAAGGAATCGCCGCATCGGGAGCAAGTCGGCAAACGGCAAAACGTTCTTGACGCAACGTCAGTTCGAGGCGGCGGGAAGCAACGGTCATTGATTTAGAGGAGGCTCCCAACCGCGTGGCCCGGTCCTTTACTGGACGCCGCAACAATCGCGACGCGCCCCACTAGTCCCAGATCCATTTCCGCAGTCCACGCAAACTCGTAATCGTCTCGCGGAACGCCCTGTGGCGTCAAATGCGATGCAAGCGCAGAAAGTCAACCGCGCGACGCGATGAATCACGGAGATGCCGCGGCGCATCCAAAAGGCTTGGCGAAAATCGAGTCGGCGGTAGAATAGAGACGAAAGGAGACTCATATGACTGAGATTGCCACGTTTGCCGCAGGTTGCTTTTGGGGCGTGGAAGCAAAACTTCGAATGATTCCCGGCGTTGTGGACGCCGTCGTTGGCTATTCGAACGGCCATACCAAGAACCCCACCTACAAAGACGTTTGCACCGACGAGACCGGACATGCCGAAGTTGTCCAGGTTACTTTCGATCCGGCACAGGTCAGCTATGAAAAATTGCTGGAGGCTTTTTGGATGCTCCATGATCCCACACAGATGAATCGGCAGGGGCCGGACTCTGGAACGCAGTATCGTTCCGCTATTTTCATTCATTCGCCCGAGCAAGAAGGCGCGGCAAAAAAATCCAAAGCGACGCTCGAAGCGAGCGGCAAGTTCCGGCGTCCCATCGCGACGGAGATTACGCCGGCGGGCACGTTTTATCGCGCCGAGGAATACCACCAGCGTTATTTGGAAAAGCGCGGCGCCGCTTCCTGCCATATCTGAGCGCGCGCATAACGATGCGTGGGGCGCTGACGCCGTTTACATCGTTAAATATTCCAAACTGGATATCGATTGCTCGTCCCGATCTGATTGTGCAGGCTAGCCGTCTCGGAAAGACTGCCTCTGATAAGTTGGAACGGTATTGGCCTCAGGAACAAGTGGCGGAGAGGGTGGGATTCGAACTTGAAACGTTTTGCGGGCGTCTGAGCCCGCAGCCGAAATCCCGGTGCAACCGGGACCACGAGCGGAGTGGCGGAGAGGGTGGGATTCGAACCCACGGTACGGTTCCCCGTACGCTCGCTTTCGAGGCGAGTACTTTCAACCGCTCAGTCACCTCTCCGTCGGGGTTTCTCTTTCCATCCTAGCAGAGCCGCCTAATGATGGGAATTCCAATACGTTGGTTTTGCATATGCAGTTTACTAGCGCCGTTCCGCGAAAAAGGTTTGCATGACGGTAGCGCACTCTGCCGCGAGCACGCCCGCCGTCACTTCGACCCGGTGATTCAAGCGTTTATCCGATAGGATTTCGAAACACGAGCGCACTGCCCCCCCCTTGAGATCATCGGCGCCATAAACCAAACGAGACACGCGAGCTTGAATCATGGCCCCAGCGCACATGCTGCACGGCTCGATGGTCACATAAAGTGTCATCCCGGCCAGTCGATAATTTCCCAGCACGCGGCTCGCCTCGCGCAGGACGATAATTTCCGCATGAGCGGTGGCATCGCAATCCCGGATCGTCCGATTCCCCGCGCGCGCCAGTATCTTCCCCTCGTATACGACGATGGCGCCAATCGGCACCTCGCCCCCCGCGGCTGCTGCCCGCGCTTCCTCGAGAGCTACTTCCATGAATTCAAGGTCATTGTGCATGTTGATTTTGAAAGAATAACACGCAGGTGGGACGGCCGAGCGCGCGTTACGGACGCAAACCACAACCGTCAAACTTCGGCGATCAAAACGCCTTTGCAAACAAAGCATCCACCTCGGCCCGCGAGGGCATGGAAGGAGCGGTGCCAGGTCGCGTCACCGAAATGCCTGCGACTACGCATCCGAATCGCGTCGCCGTGACAATGTCCAGACCTTCTGCAAGCGCTATGGCCAACCCTCCGTTGAACGCATCGCCTGCCCCCGTCGTCTCGACAACTCGGCCGGCATCAACCGCCGGTACATGTTTTGCGAGTCGCGCGTTCTTCACGAAGGCTCCTTGCGCGCCAAGGGTCACGACCACATTGCGCGCTCCTTGCGCCAACAGCGCGTCCGCGGCTCGTTCGGCGTCCGCGAGACTCTCCACGGAAATTCCCGTCAGGGTTGCAGCCTCGCTTTCGTTCGGCGTCACGTAGTCGCAGTACGTCAGGATATGCTTCGGCAGCGGCAGCCCCGGCGCGGGATTGAGAATCGTCGTTACGCCGAGCTCGCGAGCGGTTTTCAGACCGTGCTCGACCGCCGGAATCTGCAATTCGAGCTGCGTGAGGAACACCGACGATTCCGAGATTCGCTCACGCGCCCCGTCAATTTCCGCGGGTGTCACGTGAAAGCACGCGCCGGGGAATACCACGATGGCGTTTTCGCCCTTCACTTCGTCCACGATCACGGCGGCGCCGCCAGTCGCATGCTCCGAAGTAGCAAACACAAAGCGCGTGTCGATTCCTTCTTGCGCGTAGGTCTTCCGCGCTAAGTCGCCAAACGCATCGTGGCCTAATTTGCTGATGAAACCGACTTTCCCACCCAACCGTGCCGCAGCGACAGCCTGATTCGATCCCTTTCCACCAGGTCCGAGTTTGAAATCAGACCCGAGCACGGTTTCGCCCCACGCCGGCACTTTATGCGCGCGGAAAGCCAGGTCGGCGACGAAACTTCCGAGCACCGTGATCCATTTACCCGGCATACGAGGATCTCCCTGCAACTCTGCCGCGCGGCTAGGAAACCTGATACGCGCGTGCAATCAGAATCAGTGCCAGTACATAGCACACGAACATGCCTACAAGATATATTTTCGCCCGCGTGCTGGCCCCGCGGAATTCGTGCCAGACAAAAACTCCCCACAACGCGGCGATCATCGGCGACGCCTGCCCGATGGCGTAGGAGATGGGTACGCCAACCAAACTGGCAGCCACAAAATTAAACACTGTACCGAGGCCCCAGATGCCTCCTCCCAACAATCCGAGCGCGTGGTACGAACCCGGCGCGCTCCAGTAGCCGGAAAAGCCCACGGGGTCGCCCACCAGCGGCTTCTTCATCAGAAACACATTGAAAAAGAAGCAGCAGATAAGCGCTCCCGATGTAAACAGCACCGCAACCGTATACGGCGTCAGGGGATGCGCTGCCGTCATCGACTTTGTGACGAAGGGAGCGAACGTGCCCATCAGCAGCCCCGAGACAAGGCACACCAGGATTCCTTTTCGCGGCACTTTTTTGTTTCCGCTCCGCCGCGCGCCATAAGCCTTGCCGATCAGAATGACCGCAAGCACCGCCATGGCGACGCCCAGGCCCAAAAGCAAAGCGCTGCCCTTGGGTTGAATGATGTAACTCAGAATCACGCCTTCCACGAGCGCGATGCCGATGGAAATCGGGAACGCGATCGCCAGCCCGACAATTTCAATCCCCGCGATAAGCAGCACATTCGCGATGTTGAAGAGGAAGCCACCGATTCCCGCGTCGAACAGGTTCATCGCCGCTGCCGAGTGCAGATTGTCTAGAAAGCTTTGCTCTCCCCCCGAAGTCGAGCCCAGCGTAAACGCGAGCACTACCGAAACCAATAAAATCCCAACCGCGTAGTCCCAGTAGTAAAGCTCGAAGCGATAATTCTTTGTGAGTTTATAAGTGTTGGCGAACGAGCCCCAGCAGATCGTGCTGAGAATCGTCATGATCAGCGCAGCGACAAACGTCGCGGGTGCAAACATAGCTGTTTAACTCCCCATCGGCAATTTGCAGGGCCTCTTTTACTACTTCCCGCCGATTTCGTCGAGGTCGCAGAGACGAAGGGAGTCATCCGCCGCTGCCACGGCCGACCACTAATGGTAAAGTGATTTCCGACCGCGTGGGTAACATGGTCATCGTCGATCTTGCAGCATCGATCCGTTGAAGTTCATCGCTTAATGGAACGAGGAGGAGGTTTCAATGAGAGCGGCCCGCGTCGTGGTTTTCTTGCTTCTTGCGATACCTAGCCTGGCGGCTAAGGACGACAGTCGCCAAAAGGATGAAGCATGCTATGTAAACTACCCCAATATTCCCGGCGAGCTTCTGCTCGAAAACGATCGTATTGTCGTGCAGAAATTTGTTATACAGCCGGGCCAATGGGAAGGGATTCATTCCCATCCCGGAAACCAGCTTTACGTCCATATCAAAGGCGGCAAATGGGCCGTTCATTACGGTGACAAAGAGACAGTTTCAGAAGACCCGGACGGCTCAGTCGGCTGGTTCCCCAAGGTCGACCTGAGCGAAAAGCACCAATCCGGGAATATCGGAGACAAGCCCATCGAACTATTGTGGATCACGCTGAAGCCGTGTGGTTCGGCAGCCAAGCCTTAGCTTCGCCGATGCTTCCGGTCAAACTATGAAAAACAAAAGCCCATTTGCTTTCTGTCTCTTGTTCATCTTCATGACTTGCCGAATCACCTCTGCCTCCCCGCAATCATTGCCCCAGGAGGGAGTGCAGCAATTTGCCGGCTTTGGCGACTTTAAATTGCAGAGCGGCGATGTCATCCATGATTTCCGTCTCGGCTATCGCACGCTGGGCAAACTTAACGCTGACAAGTCAAACGCCGTTCTTTGGCCGACTTGGCTGGGTGGCAAGTCGGCGGGCTTACTGGAGTTCGTCGGCCCGGGAAAAGTGGTAGATACGAGTAATTATTTCGTCATTCTCCTGGACGCAATCGGCAATGGTGTATCGGTTTCTCCGTCGAACAGCAAAAGCCAACCGCTTCTGAAATTTCCAAAATTCACCATCCGCGACATGGTGGAATCCGAGCATCGGCTCGCCACCGAAGTGCTGCACCTCTCGCATCTCCGCGCCGTGATGGGAATTTCCATGGGAGGCATGCAAACCTTCGAATGGGCCGCGGCCTATCCTGATTTCATGGACATCGCCATCCCGATGGCCGGATCGCCTCAGTCCACTTCTTTCGATAAACTGCTCTGGACTGCGGAAATAGACGCCATGGAGCTCGACCCCGCGTGGAATCAGGGAAATCCAACCGGACAATTCAGCCGCGGCTTTGCTCTTTCCGAGGAAATCGATTCCATGAATCTCACCTCCCCCGCCGATCGTGTGGCGCACACCCCTCCTCAAGACTTCGATGCGTTTCTCGCTGAACTTAGAAAAAATGCCAAAGGGGACGGCGGATCGGCTAGTGACCACATTCGCCAGCGGCAAGCCATTATTGCCCTGGACATCCCCGGCGAATTTGGCATGACACTGGGTCAGTTTGCGAAACGCGTTCAGGCAAAATTCCTCGTCATTGTCTCTCCGCAGGACCACATGGTGAACTCCGCCCCTGCGCTGGACTTTGCCGCCGCGAACGGTGCACCTGTCCTGGCCTTAGACTCACCGTGCGGACATCTAAGTCTCACTTGCATCTCGCTTGGACCAACCGTCGCCCGTTTTCTTTCCGATCCCGCCTCCGTCCACAGCGAGACCTTGCGCGAATCCGCTAACCACTAATCACTCTCATTGCCAGCCCTGCGCTCTGCGCTCATTGAACTCTCTGATGCGTCACAAAAGCGCTTGCTGAATAAGTAGTTTTCATTTGCTCGGTAACACGAATTATCACCGCTTGGTATCCATTAGGGGAGTGAGCAAGCCTCGAACGTCAGCTTCATCGAGGCATTTCCTTGGAACTACCAGATGAGCTTCACTGCCAACTGAATCTGTCGAGAGGTCGTTTGCGTCGAGGTTATCAGTCCCGCGCTTGAGATGGGGCTTCCCAGCTGATCGAACACCGTAGAGTGATCAGTCGGCGAAGCAAAGTTCGCACGGTTGAGAATGTTGAAAAACTCTACCCGAAGCTGAGCGTTGAAATTTTCCGAGATGTGTTTCACGGGGTTGTTCTTGAATACCGAAAAGTCCAGCTTCGATAACCCCGGTCCAATCAGTGTGTTGCGTCCAAGATTTCCCCAATTATTCGGACCCGGGAACGCCAGGCATTGTGTCTTGATGTAATGGTTGGGGTCCCCCGAGTTGGTCAACGTGCGGCAAGTCGAGCCACCGAGTCTGTCCGGTGGCTCGCTGACCTCATCCAATTTCATTCCCGCAGGATCGCCGCCGAGAATCGGTGTAAAAGGCTGCCCGCTGCTTGCCTTATATAGACCACCCAACTGCCATCCGCTTGCCGCCCACTTCGCGAAAGACGAACTCCACGCTGGACTGGGCAGCTCCCAAGTAAAGCTCAGCACGAAAGTTTGCGCTACGTTGAAGTCGGAGAGGCCGCGCGAAGTCCGTTGGTCGAAGAAAAGCTGATTAAACAGGCCATTCGGGAAAGCGTCGTCGGCCTCGGTCGCCGAGAGCGTGTCGATGCTCTTTCCCCAGGTGTAAGCAGCGTGGAATTCGACTCCACGGCTTATGCGTTTCGCGACGTCGGCCTGCAGCGCATCGTAAAACGAGCTGGCCTGCCACAAGGTGGAGTTGATGCGGCCAAAGTTAGGGTTCAGCGTCTGGCTGGTTGCGACTGACGGGAAAACATAACCTGCGGTAGTCAGGGTGGGAAGAACCATGTCGATGTTGTCCACCCTGTAAGGAAGGTGTACTCCCCGCGAGCCGACATAGCCGATCGTAACCGCAAGTGTCGATGTCAACTCGCGTGCCACGCTCAGATTCCATTGCATGACGTAATTGCGTTTGGGCTTGAATTCCACGTACGTCGCGATATTGGATGTCGACTCCGTACTGAATTGTTGAAAAGCGCCCGTCGGAAATGATCCGGGCTGCAGAGCATCTGCGACGATGGCTTGCACAAACGGCACCGCACGCTGAAAAGAGAGGTTAAATTCGTAGGGCAGCGGCAGCACATCAAAAATCCCGAATCCGCCGCGAATGAGAGTCTTGCCGCCGCGCGGATTCCACGCGAAGCCCAGGCGCGGCTCGAAATTCCGGAGCGTGGGGTTCAGGAAAAAAGGCGCGCCCACGTGAGGCTGGGCATCGGTAAGATTCCGGAGGTTCGAGATCCGGTTTTGCGCTTCAGTGGGAACTGTCACCATTTCGTAACGCAAGCCGAGATTGATGGTCACGTTTTTTTTCAGCCGCACGTCATCCTGCGCATACAGGCCGAGCAAAGTCTGGCGCAATCCAATATCCGGCACAGACGTCGTGGCAACCCCTTGAAAAACATGTGGCTGGTTGGTCAGAAAATTCTCCAGAGAATCGAAGCGGAAGGCGCCGTTTACGTTGGCGAACACCAGCTCATTGTCTTGCATGCGTTCGACGATAGCGCCGAATTTCAATGCATGAATTCCTCGCGTGAGAAAAACGTCGTCGCCACCTTGAAACGAGTTCCAGAACACAAACCTGCTCGAGGGGAGAGTACCCTGGGCGGTCGGACCTCCGAGGAAACTCGTCAGGCCCGGCACAGACTGCACAGCGCCGGCAAATTCCCCCGGTGCAAATGCAAAGCCGGCATTGTGCATTTCAGGGTTCAATACTTGCGACACTCCGCCGGAAATCCCCACGGCGCGGCTGAAGCCGAACTGGGCCGCATTCAGCAAAGTCGCGCTCAGTTCCTGCTGTTCGTGCAGCGTAAACACTTGCCGCCGCGAGACAATGTTCGAAAGCAATTCGTCGAAGGCGTCCGGCAATACAGTTTTCGAATTGTCGCGCATGTAGGTGCAGGTCAGGTTGCCCTTGTCGGAGAGTTTGCGGTCGACTCGAACGGTGAAATAGTTTTCGTTCGTCACCTGTTGCCCTGCAAAACTGAAAATTCCCGTGTCGCCGTTCCCAAGCAATGGCCCGTTCGGCAGCGGATAGAAAGCGCGCAGAAATGGCAAGACCCCTCGGTCTATGTGCGTCGTCGGGTCCGGGCTGACGGCGGAACCCAGGCCGCTGAGGGGGATCTGTGTTGTGGTGCAACCGTTCGGCGGCGGTTGTGGGATGGAGCACAATGTGGCAGGCCCCGGACCTCCATTCGGACCGGTATTAATTCCCAAGGCGGCGGGTGAAGGCACCGTGTCTACCGTCGTAATTCCCAGCGACTGGCGCAGTCCTTCGTAATCTCCAAAAATGAACATCCGGTCCTTCTGGATCGGCGCCCCGGCCGAGCCTCCAAATTGATTGCGCTTGAAAGGAGGAATCTTGCCGTCAAAGAAGTTTCGTGCATCCAGCGCGCTGTTGCGAAAGAACTCGTACACGTCACCGTGGAGAGCGTTCGTCCCTGAACGCGTCACCGCGTTGATGACGCCTCCCGATGTTCGGCCGTACGCAGCCGGATAGTTATTTCCCAGCACGGACACCTGCTCGACTGCGTCAATTCCGAGATTGTCGCCAAGCACGCTGCCGGGGGCGCCGTTCGAATAATCGTTGATGCTGATTCCATCCAGGCGGTAGCTGTTTTGATCAGGCCGCGCTCCGGAAATGCTCACCGGCGCTCCAAACCCGCGGTCGGTATTACCCCCACCGCTGGCGCTCCCGGTTTGGACTCCGGTGACCCCGGCTTGCAAAGTGGCAAGTTGCGCCCAGTCGCGGCCGTTCAGCGGTGTATTCCGAACGACGGATTCATTGACATTTCCACCGCCTTGGCTTATTGGTGCCGCAGGCACTGCTGTTCGCACTACCACGTCGGAGCTGCCCGAGCGCAGGACGATGTTGAGGACGCGCTCTGTCCCTACCGCTATGGAAATGCCAGTCCATGCCTGTGTAATAAATCCCGCAGCCGAGGCGGTCATCTCATAGTTTCCCGGTGGCAGAGCAGGAAAGTTAAAGAGCCCGTCGGTTCCGGTCGTTACCGTTCTCAGCTCACCTGTTGCCACATCCCGTGTCGAGACTTGAACACCGGGCATTGCAGCGCCCGATTCCGCTCTGGCCGTCCCAGTTAAGGAACCGCCCGCCACTTGTGCTCTGGCTACTCCCGGCACGGCGAGGATCAGCACCCAAAGCAGTGTCGCGCTCGCTGCCATCGCATGGAATGAATCCGGTTGGCGCAAACCGCAGTTGAAGTGGCGTGCTTTCACGAATCTCACAGCAGGCCTCTCATCGTCGGTCAGATAGTTTTGCTGGATTCGCACGCGAATTCAAGATCCAGCCAAGCGGAACAACCCTTGAGCCGCGGAGGATTTTAACAGCCAAAGTAGCGCCGTACTTCCCATCTGATAAACGACTCATCAGGAGTTGACAATGGCGTGGGCACGTTCGGAATTGAATTTAGATGCACTACAGAATACCGATGACGTCATTCAGCCCAAAACAGTTCTTCCAGACTTCGCGGTTAGGCAAAGGTGGTTGGCCTGGTCATTTCGGTTGGTTAACTAGTGCGCTGAGAATCTGTCCGTCGCACTTGACTTGACGGAATGGTGGGTCAGAATAGAGTCCCTTCCGAATTGCTCCTCTGGTCTAGGACTTTCCTATCCTGAGTCGATAGCCCTTAGGCAAGCCTGCGGCTGCGAAAATCGCCGGTCGCGTGGAGGAAAGCACCTGATCTTGCCATTACAGCCGGAGCAGGCAACGTAAAAGGACCAATCAAACCGATGACATTGCGAACCAGAACGCTGCTCAGCGTCGCGCTCTCCCTGGTGAGCCTGGTCGCAATCCTGTACTCGGTGGCGCGAGTTTCCATGATGCGCAGTTTTGCAACCCTCGAAGCGGATGACACGCGCCAGAACGTCGCACGCGCCACTGCTGTTTTGGCCGACGACCTCTCCACACTCGACAATACCACCAGTGATTACGCCGCCTGGGACGATACCTGCGCTTACCTTGAAGGGAGAAAGCCCGACCTTCCGACCAGCGAATTCCCGGATCCCTGGTTTCCGCGTTTGCGCATAGACTTCGTTCTAATCTTCGATCGCTATGGCCGGCAAGTGTTCGCAAAGGCTTATGACCCTGTGGCGGGAAAAGCGACGGGAATTCCTCAAGGTCTCTGGGCGCATCTTGCTCCCGGCTCGCTGCTAATGCATCACACACATCCCGGTAGCAAGGTGCTCGGAATTGCGCTGCTTACTTCCGGCCCAGTGCTGATTGATTCGCAGCCCATTCTCGACAGCGAAAGCCGCGGCCCGATTCGCGGTACATACATCGCGGGCCGCCGTCTGGATGCCGCGGAGGTCGCGCGCCTCGCCGGCATCTCTCACCTCGCCTTGACCTTGCACCGCCTCGATGAGACCTCGTTGCCGAGCGACATTAAATCCGCGCGCGCCGCGCTCACTCCGTCCTCGCCTACCTTGCTCCGCCCGCTTAATTCTAAGGATATCGCCGGATATGGACTGATCGACGATATCTATGGAAAAGACGATCTGATTCTGCGCGCAGTGATGCCTAGAAAGATAATGCAGCAGGGACGAGCCAGCCTGTTCGGTTTCTTAGTGTGGCTGCTCATCGCTGGATTCGTATTCGGTCTCGTCACCATGCTACTGATGGAAACGTTGGTGCAGTCGCGCATCATCCGGCTGAGCGCCAGCGTGGCCACCATTGGCGCCAGCGGCGACCTTTCGGAGCGTGTCCCCCAGGAAGGGCGCGACGAAATTGCCGGCCTCGGTGCGTCGATGAACCGCATGTTGGGGGCCCTCGAACAGTCCCGCCGCGAGCTTCACAAGGCCAAGGAAGCTGCGGAAGCCGCCAACACTGTCAAAGGTGAGTTCTTGGCCGTGATGAGCCACGAGATCCGCACTCCCATGAACGGCGTAATCGGCATGGCCGGCCTTCTTCTCGATACCCCTCTCAACTCCGAACAGCGCGAATACGCCGAGACCCTGCGTTATTCCGCCGACGCTCTGCTCTCCATCATCAACGACATCCTCGACTTCTCGAAGATCGAAGCGGGTAAAATGACCGTGGAGCCCATTCCTTTCGACCTCCGGTTGGCCGTCGAAGAGATGGCCGAACTCATGGCCCCGAAGGCGCGGGAGAAGGGGCTCGACATCATTCTGCGGTTTTCACCCGAGACGCCTTCCCGCGTCGTCGGCGACCCCGGCCGCATCCGGCAGATTCTTATTAACCTCTCCGGTAACGCCGTCAAATTCACGACTAAAGGACACGTATACCTCAGCGTGGAATGCGAAGAACGGACAGCCGAAAAGGCCCGCTTTCGCTTTTCGGTCGCGGACACTGGCATCGGCATTCCTGCGGACAAGCTGGGCAACGTCTTCGAACGGTTCACGCAGGTCGACACTTCCACGACGCGTAAGTACGGTGGCACGGGCCTGGGACTCTCGATTTCGAAGCAGTTGGTGGAGCTCATGGGCGGCAAAATGGGCGTCGAGAGCAAAGTCGGGGAGGGCTCCCGATTCTGGTTCACTCTGCCCCTTCCCCTCGATCTCACCCCGCCGGACAAAGCGCCAATGGATATGGATATGACCGGCGTCCGCGTCCTCGGCGTGGACGATAACCCGACGAATCTTTTTGTCCTCCACGAACAACTCAATAGCTGGGGCCTGCGCAACGATTCGAGCAGCTCCTCCGAAGATGCTCTGAACCTCTTGCGCGCCGCGCAGTCCGCCGGGGACCCTTACCACATCGCGATTCTTGACCAGCAAATGCCCATCATGGATGGCGAGGAGCTCGCCCGCACGATCAAGGCCGACGCGGAGCTGAAGAACACAGTGTTGGTGCTGCTCACTTCCATCGGTGCCCGAGGCGACGCCGCCCGCATGAAGGAGGCCGGTTTTTCCGCCTACCTCACCAAACCAGCGCGTGCATCCCAGCTTCTGAACACACTTATCACGGTGTGGGGCAACCAGAAGCGAGCCTCGTCGGCGCAGTTCATCACTCTTCATTCCTTGACGAAGGGCCATGCGACGATTTTCCCGGCCGAGCTCGCCCAGCCGATTTTCCGCGCCCGTATTCTGATGGTCGAAGACAACACCGTCAATCAGGTGGTTGCGGCTCGACTGCTCGAAAAGCTGGGATGCCGCGTGGATGTCGCCGCCAATGGCAGGGAGGCGGTCGAGATGGTGGGTCTCCTCCCTTACGACGCGATTTTCATGGATTGTCAAATGCCGGAAATGGACGGCTTTGAGGCCACGCAGGAGATTCGCAGGCGCGAGGGCGCAAGCGTGCACTGTCCCATCATCGCAATGACCGCGAATGCCATGCAGGGCGACCGGGAACGATGCCTCGATGCTGGAATGGATGACTACGTATCCAAGCCCATACGAAAGACAGATTTGATCGAGGCGCTCGAGCGTCGTCTCCCTAAGAGTGTAAGGCCCATTGAGTCGAGGGCGGAACTGGAGAAACTTTAATGGAAGCCAGGCTGGATTGCGCAGGGTCCTCACGTCCGCGTGCTACCGCTGAATCTATCTTCATTCGGATGTGTGGTCCGGAAACCGGAGAAGTCGCATTCCTGACCCTTTGGCGATTGCTCGCGCCGCGCTTCATCGGTGAAGCGAAGCACCTAAACGGATGTCCAGTAATCGGACTGATGCCCTTAGGGGATCTCTTCGAAAACCATTAGATGCGCTTCGTCGGTCACCCAGTCGCGGACCCCATATTGAGTCGTGGGCATCAACTGAACGAGGTGTTTCGGAACAGCCGCGTAGTATCGCTTCAGTTCCGGGATCCAGATCCCAGACTTGGCGATTGCTCCCGTGGGCACTTTTCCGAGTAGCCGGAAATGGTCCGGATCGTCCTCATGAAAAACACCAAGGTTGCCGGCGCTCCCGGAAAAATAGATTCGTGAAGTAGGCGCATCGTAAAAGATTTCGTCGCCGCCTCCCGGCGCGTCCAGCACCTGAACCAGCTTGCCCGTATCCGTGCTCATGACTACCAGCTTACCGGGTTCAGTGGTGTGTCCGCCCCCCAGCCGGCTTCCCAGAAACAACCGATGATGAATCGCGTCTAGGCCGGCGACATGGGGTTGCGGGCCCCCAGTGACGGGCCACACCGCGACAATTGCGCGTTTTGCCGTATCGACGACTTTGACGACGCTTTCACCGTTCTCAACATCTCCCATGCCTGAGTACAAGTGATTCGAGACAGGGTCGAGTATGATGGCGGCAGGTTCCTGGCCCTCCATCTTTATACTGCCGACAAGCTTGGCCGCCCTTGTGTCAACAATCTCGATGGAACCCTCTTTATTTCCCTCAACCCTAGTCCTGACAGCGACGTAATACAGCCCTTTGGCGGCGTCAAAGGCCGCGTTATCCGGGTCCCTGCCAGGCGCGCCCTTTCCACCCGTCAGCTCGATAGTCTTGGCAACCTCGAACGTAGTTCCATCGAGGGCCACAACCGTGTTGTCCCCAAGATCCACCCAGAGTTCATTCGAAGTCGGATCAAAGAATGGTTTGCGAGGATTTCCGCCGACCTGAGTCTCGTGGATCACCTTGCCGGCTTTCATATCTATGACGACAATCTCTTTGTTGTTTTCCGCGGAGAGAAACAGGTGCTGGTTTTTCAGGTCATAGCTGAGGTGGTCCATGTAGCCTTCGGTAGGCAGCGGGATGGTCTCGACCAGCCTCAAAAGGCCTGCCATGCGCACCATGGGCGCCTGGTGATTGGCATATTCCTTCGACTGTTGCTGAGCCTTTATCTTCGAAACGAAAATCGCGCATAGCGTCAAGACAACTGCCGCGTAGACTCTCGTCTTACGTTCCTTCAATTGCATTTACGATTCTCCTTTTTTATTTGCAAGTCGGCCGTCGAATCAAACAACGGGCCGATTACTGAAATCGTTCGATCTGTATCCGTTGCCGAGAGCTGTGATCGGGCACCATCAAGCGCGGCTGTACGGACCTGCCCGCGTTCTTGTAACAATTTCACGAAAAGAGTCTACATCACAGCTACAGCCTATAAGAAATATCCAGTAACGAGAGTGCACAGGAGATTGCCCTCCACTGCCAGGGCCGGTTGCTCGCGCTAATATGCCAGTATTATAAAAACTGTCCACAATCGCACACAACCTCTCAGACCAAGTGTGCTATTCATTTGTCCGTGAAAACGACACTCCGACAAAATCAAAAGCCGGGCCTTTGAGACCGCAATGACTCGTCATGCCCAGCGGTCATTTCACCCGGCAGTTTTTCTCGCAAAGATGGACGCCAAATCCGTCGTCGTCCTTTTTCGTGAGGGGCAAGCCATCTGTTCACAGGGCGAGGCCGGCAAGGAAGTGTTCTATATCGAGAAAGGGAACGTGAAGGTCACAGTTAGATCGAAACGGGGTAAGGAGACGGTCCTCGCGATTCTCCATCCTGGAAACTACTTGGGCGCGGGATGCATGACAGGTCAAGCGCTCCGCACGGAGACCGCTACCGCACTTACACGATGCAGGATCCTGGTGATCGAAAAGAAGGAGATGACACGCGCGCTCCACAATGGCCATGACTTCTCGGACCACTTCATCGGCTGCTTGCTTGGACGGAACATCCGGATCGAAGAGGACCTGATCGACCAACATTTATGCTCCTGTGAGGAACGGCTGGCTCGCGCACTATTGCTAATCGCCCGCTACGACAAGATTCGCAAGCGAACGGCGGTCATCCCGAAAATCAATCATGGGACGCTCGGGGGCTTGATTGGATCAACCCGCAGCCGCGTCTGTTACTTCATGAATAAGTTCAAGAAGCTTGGTTACATCGAGTATGGGGAGAGATTGCGAGTTCACAATTCCTCGCTCAGCACGGTTTTGAAAGACTCGATATTCTCACACCTGAATTCTTCTCGACCGAACTGAAGCCGAAGGGGTGGCGGCTGTAGCATCTGTCGTCTTGCAAGGCTTCGGATCAGATATCCAATTGTGAACACAAAGACCCTCCATTTTTCGAGACACGGTGCATCTCGGCCCGTTTTTTCAGCATTTGACACCGTCTGGATACTGTTCTGTTTTAGACACCTATGAGCGTATACTGCGGCCATGCCGCGCGAGTTGGTCTGGATTGAGCGACAAAACATTCAAGGCTTCGGCTGCTCCCACTGCGGCTGGGTGTTTAATCCTGCTGATGCGCTCGTTGGCGAATCGCTCGAGGAAATGAAGGGGAGGTACGAAGCCCAACGTGACAAGGAGTTTGCGGCCCACGTTTGTGCCGAGCACCCAAAAGCCACGAGGCCAAAGACCGAATAGGCCCACGCGGTCATTAAGGACGTGTAGGTATAAGCTGCCAACATGCGAGACGATGAGTGGATCAAAGCGCTTGAAGACGGCAGAAAAGTGAAATTCATCTACCAGGAACTGCCGGAGGACGGAGCATTTATGACCGCGCAGATCGCGGGCAATCAGGTTGTCTATTCGGTCTTATTGCCCAAGGCAGGAAATCCGCTCAGTCGAGAAGATGTGGAGAGCTATTTCAAGGCCGAGCTTGCAAAGAAGTAGCATCGCTCGCTCGCGTAAATTCAGTCGCTCTCGGCGGCTTCAATAGCGGCAAATTTCCGCTCTACGTGTGGTTCTGTACGCGGAGCGCCTGAATGCAGCACACAACGCTCCCCTGCGCTGGCGCCACACGTTGGGCAGGGGACGGAGGATACCTGCTCGGGCGTGAGCTCCTTCTTTTTCATCCTGACAGAATGCACTTACACGCAGTCGCGAATCTATCCCATTTTGGACAATTTCTGAACTTTGTCGCATGGACGGCAATACCGGTCGAGTCTGGTACTTGGAGCCGACGGCTTGACGACTCGATGCTCCAGGTTGCCGGTCGATTTGTTTCCCCCCACCTGGGTAAATTTCGCCCAAGGTGGGGTGGGGGTATTCAGGTATGCCTAGTTGCAGAGTGTCTCGTTGCTGCAGAGGATATCCGCAGCGGATAGACGCGTCTGTACAAAATTGCACAGCTCCCGTCTTGTACTGTGAAAGGCAGCCTTGAAGAACTTGCTTGGAGAGCCGGCCCATCGGGAACTTCTGGGCAAGAATCGACCGCATCCCCGATCGCAAACTTAGTCGTGTAGGACGACGCTCAAGAGAGATGTGTGAATCTCAACTCCGCCGTTGTACTTGATGAAACCCAATTTCCTGAACTTGTTCATGAAGAAATTGACCCGCGAGCGCGTCGTTCCGATCATTTCCGCCAGAGTTTCTTGCGACACCTTGGGGATTACTCCCTGGGGCTGGTCTTCCTTACCGTAACGCGCGAGCAAAAGAAGAGCCCGAGCCAGGCGTTTTTCACTAGAGTTAAAAAGCTGATCGACGAGATCTTCCTCGATTCGGATGTTCCTGGTCAGCATATGAGAGATGAAGCGGTCAGAAAACGCATGTTCCGTGCGAAGCACGCGCATCATCTCTTCTTTTTCAATGAACAGTATAGACGTGTCTACGATCGCGGTGGCTGTCGCCATGCAAACAGGCTGACCTGCCAGACATCCTTCACCAAAAAAATCACCTGGTCCGAGAACAGCCACCACCGCCTCTTTGCCGCCTTCACTGATCACGGAGAGCCTTACACCGCCCTCTTGGATGTACTTCACACCCTTGGCGGGATCGCCTTGGGAGTAGATCGTATCGGACTTCTGAAATTTCTTAATTTGGCGAGCCACACCGGCCGTATCAAGAAAGGCCTGCAAATCGAAAGCGGACTTCTTCGAGGGAACTGATTTGGTCTGCTTGACGGCTGCTTTGGGCATACTTCATACACCTCCCCGCCAAATACTCCAGCTGGGTCGGCAAATTCGAGTATTCTCAGGCAGCGCGCTTATCATATCACTGCTTGAACTCTGCGGCTTGAATCCGCGATGAGCCCGCGCGCAGGATCCTTCCGGTTTGCGGCAAACTCGGAAGTGATCCACATCCAGGCAAACGGGGTACTTTGAAACTAGGACTCAAATACCGGTAGCCCAACTCACCGGACTTAGCCCTGCCAAAGAGCGGCTTTCTTATACCAGCACCGGCTCTTTCGCCATTCTCACATTCCCGTTGTTGTAGTTCTTTGCACACGAATCGCAGAATAGCGCCCGGTAGGTGGTGCCATCTTTAGCGCTGGCGTTCTGCAATGGGTTCCAACCCTTGACCTTCGTGAGTTTGCCGCCCTGTGTCAACGCCTGAAACAGGTGTTCGCAGATGTAGTCCATTCCATCCGCTTCCGCCTTTTTCGCGTCCGTGAGCTTGTGAATCCAGATCGTTTGTGCCATCGGATTCCTCCAGTTCAGACTCCACTGTGGCACAAGCGCAGCCCCGTAAACACCTGCCCAAAGGGACAGATGTGCTCCTCTGGCAACCACAGCCCTATATTGAAGCCCAGCCTTGTGCGTCAGTTAAGGTCCTAATGCCAGGTAATCCCGTTGGACGCAGGTCGGCTTCGCATACCCCGGCTTGGTTTCTTTCAGGCGGGGATCGCGGCCGCCAGTGCGGGAAGGCCGACACGTCTCAACAGGTCCAGGAAACGAGGGTTGCTCCGCAGAGCGTCCATGCTCGGATCTATATGAAGATAGATGAGCCAGTGGGAATGCTCCTCGTAAGATTTCTCCAAGTATTCCATCGCACGCTCGTTTTCTCCCAAGCCGATATGGATCCCAGCCAAGAAGTGAGGTGCGACATACTTCTGCTTTGCTAGTCTTGTCAGATCATCGAGCAGCTGCAGCGCCTCCTTTGCCCTCCCCGACATTCCGTAAGTGTGCGCGAGTGCCGCACGCATCAGAGGACTGCCGCCTGACAGGTTCACACCCTTCTCACCCGCAGTGATGGCCAAATCGTAGCGGCCCGTTATCCGGTACACCAGCCCGAGAATCCAGTGCGTAACAGGGTAGTTCGGATCCAATTCGACAGTTCGCAGGAGTTGTTCGACGGCTTCGTCGTATCGGCGGGCCATGTAGGAGGCCCATCCGATGGCAACGTTGATAATGAGGGACAACGGATCTAGCTCTTGGCTGTTTTTCATCTTGGCGATAGCTTCTACCTGCCGGCCCATGGTCATCACATACTCGGCGTGCCAATGATTGGCAGTTGGATAAGCGGGATTTAGTTCCAGGCTGCGTTTGAATTCTGTCTCGGCATCTTGCCACTCCCAATCGTAGAGCCACAACACGGCTGCCAGAGGCGTGTGGGCTTCGCCGAGACGCGGGTCGAGCCGCAGTGCGGTCCTCGCGGCCGCTTTGCCTTTAGGGAATGCGCCCTTCGGAGGCAGATAGCTGTTCCATCCCAACAGCACGTACGATTCAGCCAAACCAGTGTAGGCGAGAGCGAAGCTGGCATCCTTCTCGACCGCTTGCTCAAAGTACTCGATCGCCTTGTAGAACCCTTCTTCAGTCCATCTGTTCCAATGATGACGGCCTTTCAGGTAGAGCCGGTAAGCCTCGACATCTTCCGTGTGGCGTTTGATTAGCCGCTTTTTCTCTGCTCGCGTTAGCTGTAACCGCAATTTCCCCGATATCTCGTTGGAAATTTCGTCCTGGATCACAAAGATGTCTCCAGGCTTACGATCGAATTGCGCACTCCATAGTTGAGCCCCTGTCGCCACATCGACTAACTCGGTCCCAATCCGCAAAGACCCGCCGCTTTGCATCAATCTGCCAGTGAGCACGGCGCGCACATTGAGCTCGCGGCCGACGGCTTGAGGGTCAATCTGCCGGCCCTTGTACCGGAATACTGTGCTCTGTGCGATTACGCGGAGTCTCGGAATCGTTGCCAGGACATTGATTAGGCTCCCAGGGATCCCGTCACTGAGGTACTCGTTCTCGGGGTCGCGACTAACGTTCTCGAAAGGAAAAACTGCAAGCGAGCCAATGTTCTTTGACAATCGCCCTGGGCGGAGGGCGTCCGTTCGCTCTGCCCAGGTCTTTGACCTCCGCTTGCCGGTCGAGGATAAAGGACTTGCGGTTGATACGAGGACTGATCCCGCGTCTCCTTCCCGATCTCTCCGGCCGAAATCTGTATCTCGCTTCAGTTGTTGCAGGTCAGCAAGCATGTCGGCCGCGTGCTGGTAACGCTGGCCTCTATCCTTATGCAGCGCCTTGTCGATGATTCTCTCAAGCCTCGGCGGGATATCGAGATTGAAGCTTCGCACCGAAACCGGTGGTCGCGTCAGAACAGCCTCGATAATCGTGCCGCCCGTGCCGCCGCCAAACGCTTGGCGCCCTGTCGCCATTTCATACAGCACGAGACCCAGCGAGAAGATGTCCGTGCGCGGGTCCAGATCGTCTCCTCGTATTTGCTCGGGGGACATGTAGGAGGGAGTGCCGCTTATGATTCCAACGATCGAATGGGAATCCGGCGATTCGCCGCCTAAATCCGAGGTACCACTCGCGAGCCCTTTGGGAACAAGCTTTGCAAGCCCGAAATCGACTACTTTCGCTTGTCCGCGCTTTGTCACGAAGATATTCGCGGGTTTGATATCGCGATGAATGATTCCTTCGGCGTGGGCTGCTTCCACCGCTTCCGCTATCTGGATCCCAAGCTTCAGTATTTCTTCGAAGGCTAGCGCCTTCCCATGGATGTGACTGCGCAGAGTTTCGCCGTCGATGAACTCCATGGCGATGAACGCCCGGCCGTCCTGCTCGCCGATGTCGTAGATCGTGCAAATGCCGGGATGGTTTAGAGCCGACGCGGCTCGCGCCTCGCGTCGGAACCGCTCGAGCGCCAGCGGATCAGGGGTTACGTCTTCGGGCAGGAATTTGAGGGCCACGAAGCGTGCGAGGCGCGTGTCCTTAGCCTTATAGACGACACCCATGCCCCCGCCACCGATTTTTTCGACCATGAGGTAATGCGAGATGGTCTGGCCAATGAGAGAGCCCGACGCCATGGTGCCGTCATGTTAGTTGGCGACCCCGAAGCAAGTCAACGAATAGCGTTTTTGCAATCGAGTCTCGAGTTCAAGTCAGGCGAGTCACCGGCAGCGGTAACCGGAAACTTGACCCTAATATCGGGGGGCCGCCTTCATGGAAGTTATCGCCCCGCTTCATAAAATTCCGTAAACTGTACAAAAGTGAGCAGTACGCGCCCCTGACAGTCTCTACGCTGCAAGGCCAGAGGTCCAAATTGGAAATTCCGGGTTATTTGCCAAGCTCGGGCTAATACTCGACAACTCTCTGATGGCAAAGGATGGAGATAAAGAATGTTTCACTTGATCTGGTATCTTCTGATTGGGCTAGTCTCGGGCGTCATCGCGAAATCGGTGATGCACGTGCACATAACGATTTTCTGGACGGTGGTGCTCGGCATCATCGGATCGATCATAGGTGGCGGCGTTGCCCACATGTTTTCGCGCCCGACAAATGAAAGATATCATCCCGCCGGCCTCATTTTATCCACACTGGGCGCGATTCTGGTTCTCTTCATCTGCTACAAGTTGAATATTCATTTTCCTGCCATCTAACCTGACGGAAGGAACTGTATAACGCGTAAGTCCGCGCAAACGCGCCAGTCGGAGAAGTGAAGCTTTATTTCACATCTCCGGTAATCCGCCTTACCGGGAGTTGAAGACCCGTGAATGGCAACAATCCCTGTTGTGCGTCAGATCGCGCTCGCAGCAATGACGTTGGCGGCTCGAATCGCCTTAATATCGGGCATTGGCAGCTAATCAAAGAAACAGCTGTCTCCCACCGCGGGCAGGAACAGTCACCAGTTCTGACCGTACTGAGCCTTGACAACTTCCAATCGCGGGCATATCGTCCTGCTCGATTCCTCAGGTCCCCTTTCATAGTAGAACCTCCAAAAAGGAGAGATCATGATTAGGTCGGACTCCTTACTGGAAATTCTTGCGGAGGTGCCTCATGCGAAATAGTAGGCGTGTACGTGTCTCCCGATTGGCCTGCGGCGCAGTCATCGCGACGCTCTTAGGGCTGTTCCCAGCGACAGGAGCTGCACAAGTCAGCACGATTCAGGTTCCCTCCGCGGCCGCCCCCGACACCCAGACCGCGATCAATCAGGCTGCGGCCATTGTTACGGGCGCGACGCCGACGGACGTGGTGGTCGAAGTGGCTCCCGGCACCTACATACCGCCATCACAGCTTGACGTGAGTGGCATCACCAACCCCGCATTCACGGTAACGCTGCGTGCCACCCAAGGGCCTTCGCGGACCACGATTGATCTTTCGAACGTGGACGGTTTAGTGATGTTTGGCGACGGGACGCGAAATCTGGTGATTGACGGATTCACGATTCGCAACCGTGTTCCCAACGAGAACCTGTTCACCGGCGGCGGCATATGGTTTCACAACGCTGCCTCCGTGGCGGTCGTAAACTGCCATCTCGACACCACCGATGTCGCGATTCGCTTCGGCGTCACGGACCCTGCCCTTAGCGCTGAATATCGCGTGGTCAATAATACGATTCTTGCCGGGCAAGGTTCTGATCCGAACTCGCCCGATACCACTTTCGGGGCAGGCATAAATATGCGCACTGGGTATGCGCCCGACACGCTTCCCACTGGTGAAATAAAACTCACCGTCACTGGCAACGTCATGCGCACGAACGAGAACCCCGTGCGCTTCATCAACGTGGCAACGGATGGCGTAGGGCTGTTCGGCAACGGAAGCGTGATCGTCACGGGCAACGACATGAGCAGCATATTCGGATCCACAGTCCAGATGAGAGGTGGTCATGGGCACATGGTGGCCGAGAACCATGCTCATAGCAGCGCCATCGGGTTCCTGATCCGAAGCGCTTCCGGGGTCATCGAGAACAACCTGATCGTCAACAACGTGCATGGGGTTTTTGTCTTTAATGACGGACAGCCGACGCAGAGGTTTCCGGCCGAGCCCGGCATCATCATCCGCCATAACACGATTGCCGACAATGCCGGCACAGGAATCATTTACGCGGACCTGCTTGGTACACGCGATTGGCTTCCTAACGTTTATAACAACATCGTGGCCTTCAATAACGCCAGCGGCTTCGCCTCTGTATCGGCAGCAAGTACGGAAAGCAGTTCCGCTTCGGCGTTCATTCCCGTGAGCTTCAACCTGCTAGCAAGCAACGACGTCTTCGGGAACACGCTGAAAAACATCAACTTCCCTTTCGTCGACTTTAACTATGTGGGCGTCTCCAATCCGCAGGTCGAGCAGCCTAACTACACCGGAGTGATCAATACCGGTTTCGACCTCGCGAAGAATCCGGAATTTACCTCGCCGCATACTGGAGACTTCACGCTGAGCCCCGGCTCACCCCTCATCAATGCCGGACTAACGACGCGCCCGACTCCCTTCCAAGACCTTGCGCTGCATCTGCGGGACACGCCACCGGACATCGGTGCCTATGAATTTGAAAGGGACCAGAACCCTAGCACTGCGCTTAGCGCCAACACCGCAACCAGCGCCACCCAAACAGGAACCAAGCGGAAGGTCCCTATCGAATGAGCGAGATGGCTGCTTCGGAAGAGCCATCTCTCCTTGAGTCCCAATAAACGCGGTTACCTGACAAGTGGTTTCGCCCACCTAAAGGCGTTGGCCTTATCTCACTCTTTCCGGCACATACGGAACCTTCTTCCTCATAACGCCCCTTACCCACACAAATCCCTGACAATCTTTCCCCTCCTTGACAATTCGGAAGTCGGGAAACAAACTACGCTCATGCGAAATTCCTTTTGGCGTGCTTTTTTTTCTTTTGCTCCTCTAGAATTCGCGCGAACCGCGTGCTCCTATCGGCTTTACGAAGGCCCATCGCCCATCCGCATTCTTTGCTGAAGATCACTGCATGGAACTTCGAAAAGATCCCATCACGCAGAGCTGGGTCGTCCTGGGCCACCGGGATGTGCCGCGCGAACCCGCGCAGGACTGCCCCTGGGAACCTGCCGCCTTGGAAAATAAACCCGCCATACTCACCTGGCCTGCGGAAGGTCCCTGGCAAGTGCGCGTATCTCCTCATCCCGAGCCACTCTATCGTATCGAGGGAGAAGTCGGCCGCCTTGCCGAAGGCATGTACGACAAAATGGGACCTGTCGGAGCCCACGAGGTCGTGGTCGAAACGCCCTCTCACGATAAACGTCTTTCACAATTAAGCGACGAAGAGATCGAGCGCGTGCTCTGGGTTTGGGCCTCTCGAATTTCCGACTTGAAAAAAGACAGGCGCTTCAAATACGTCAGTGTTTACAAGAATCAAGGCGCCTTGGCCGGAGAAGAGTGGACACACGCTCATTCGGAAGTGACCGCTACGATTTTTGTCCCCCGTCGTATCAAGTACGAGCTGCATTCCGCGAGCGACTGGTACAGGGACCGGGAACGTTGTGTGTATTGCGACATCGTTCGACAGGAAGAGAAACATGGTAAGCGCATCGTGGATGTCCAGGGCGAGTACTTCGCCTTGTGCCCCTACGCTGCCCGCGTGCCTTACGAGATCTGGTTGCTGCACCGCCGCCACAATCATCTCTTCGAACAGCCGCGCCCCGGTTCGAATCGCCGCCAACTCGCGGCATTGCTCGGCCGCGTTTTGCGGCGACTCGAGAAATTTGCTCTCGCATTTCACCTGGTTGTTCATACCGCCCCCAACACGCGCAGCACCAAGGGGGGACGCGCCAGTTATTGGAAAACACTGGCTGAGGATTTCCACTGGCACATTGAAATCCTCCCCATCGTGGAAAAAAGAAGTAAGTCCTACAGCATCAAAGAGGTATATTTCAACGCGGTTTTGCCTGAGCAAGCCGCCGAATACCTTCGTTCCCTGGATCCAGGCTCGTGAAAGAACGCAACTCGGCATCTCTTGACCACTCTCAAGCCGGCGGAATCCTCTCGAAATTACTGGTAGTTCTGTGCTTGTTCGCCTTTTGCGGTTTGTTCTATCTGGCGCGAGGCCCCATCCTCCGCTTTGTGGGCGAAAACTGGGTCATTGAGGATTCTCTCGAGCGTTCGGACGCAATCCTTGTCCTGAGCGACGACAATTTCTACGCCGATCGCGCTACCCGCGCGGCCGATTTGTATCGTCATGCGATGGCCCCGGTGGTTGTCGCCAGCGGCAGGCGTCTGCGCCCTTATGCTGGCATCGCCGAGCTGATGGTCCATGACTTGGCTGAGCGCGGCGTCCCCAAAGATAAGATTGAAGCTTTTGCCCACTCTGCCGATAACACAAAAGAAGAGGCGCAAGCTCTCGTGCAGCTCGTTTTGAAAAAAAAGTGGCGCAGCGTCATCGTCGTGACCTCGAACTATCACACGCGTCGCTCGCGCTATATTTTCCGGCATGTTTTTCCCGCGTCCATCCGCGTGCTCCTTGCCAGCGCCCCGGATGGTGACTTCGATCCGCAAACTTGGTGGCAGCACCGCAAATCCATAAAAGAGTTAGCTCGCGAAATGGCGGGCTTCGTTGTGGCTATTTGGGAGTTGTCAGGAAGGGCCCCGGCTCGCCCCGAAACACAAGCGGTGGTAGAACTGAATGCACCAATTCCCCCACTTATAGTATGGACGTTCACGAAACACCCAACATTTGCTACCCCCCATTCTTCTTTACTCTCGTTAAGTGGTGTACTATGTTCACTCTTCTGAGTCGCGGCTCCCAACCAGCCCTGCGATAAGCGGCTTCGAAAATTCCTTTTCCGGTGTCGAGGTGTTTAATGTGGAAAAAAGAAGATTCGAAGACTCAAACGGTTCCAGACATTTCCACAGCTCCTGCTGTGAATTCTGTTCCCGTTCCTTCCTCTGCTCCTTCTCGCGAAAATCTTTCCTCTCCTCTAATTTCGCCGAACCCCACCGCTTGCATCAGTCAGGGCATTCGCATCAAGGGTGATGTAAAAGGAAGCGAAGATCTCTTTATCGACGGCTACATCGAGGGCAAACTCGATATGGGTGACGTGAGTCTCACGGTCGGTCCAAATGGAATCGTAAAGGCCGACATCAGCGCTCGCGAAGTCATCGTGCGTGGCCGCGTCGAAGGAAAAGTTGTCGGCCGCGAAAAGGTCCAACTCTGGAATACCGGCCAGGTCCTCGGCGAAGTTCAGACGCAGCGTCTTTCCATCGAGGAAGGCGGGACCTTGCGCGGCAAAGTCGAAGCCGGAAAAGCTCCCCTCAAGGTTGCGGAAGCCCGTGCCGCTTCGGCCGGCGTTTCAAGTTTCTCGGCTGAATCCCCGAAATTGGGTTCGGGAAACGCGGCGGACTGATTCATGGGCCTTCTTAACAAACTTGGCATTGGAGCCGTGGGTCGCCAGGCTTCTCGGCCGCCACAAGCGAAAGGCAATCCGCCTTCCCCCGGCTTTCACGCTCCCGCGGTTGGCTCGACTCGCGCTCCCGAACTGCATGAAACCACGCGTCTTTCCAACGGATTGAAGGAATTCCTCTGGAACCTGGACGGCCTCGGGCGCGGCACTCTCCTCGATTTAGGCCCCGCGTGGCAGACCACTCTCAGCTTTTTCATCGAGCGCGGCTTCCGCGTCTCTTCGGAAGACATTCTCCGCTCTTGGAAAGCTTTCATGACCGAAGAGGAAGCCCGTCTGCGGGAGATCGGCGCCATCGACGAATCGCTGGACATGACTCCCAATGGCCGCGCCGCGCGGTTCCTCGAGTCCAATCTCCAGTACGCCGCTTCTTCATTTGACGCCGTGCTTCTCTGGGATCTGCTCGATTACTTCGAGCCGGCCCTCGGCAAACAAATTGTCACGACCCTCACAGACTTTCTGCGCCCTGGCGGTGTTGTGTTCGCGATGTTTCACAGCAAGAAGCCGGCGGGTTTCCAGCGCTATCGCGTGCTGGATTCGAATAATCTGCAAGTGATTTCTTCTCCCGTTTTGTGTCCCGCGCAAAAAGTCTTCCAGAATCGCGAGATCCAGGATCTTTTCCTTCGCTATCGCACCATGAAATCCTTTGTCAGCCGTGACCAGCTCCGCGAAACCCTCTTCATCAAGTAAGCTCATCCCGAAACATCCAATATTGTCATCCCGACCGGAGCGGCCAGCTTTTTCTTGCGCTCGGTTTTTGGGCACTCGCCGAGTAGCGGAGGGATCTGCTTTTTCCAAAATGCCTGTGCATTAGATTACCCGGTTGAATTTTCCCTTCTCCATTTTTCGCTTGCAATCCACTCTTCGCAGGAGTACAAGCGTGGCGTGAGCTCATCGAGCTCCGGAGGGGACATGACTCCACCGGGCTTAGAGCGAAACATGCGCTGAACACACCGCACTCGCGGTGCGCGTCGCTCGCGAAACGCACGCGCTGTTTACGTCGCTTTGCAGACGACACAGCAATGGAAAAAAGGGGAAGCCGCCCGGCTTCCCCTTTTTTCACTTTTTCTCACAACATAATTTCCTGAAAATTTTTTCGAAAGCGTTTTTCAGAAAATAATTTCCCCGGCTCAATTTTCAGAGCGCACTATCAGAACAATATTTCGGAAAATTAGTGTGTGGCCGACTTGCGGTGATGCTGCCGGTGCTCTTTCTTCTGGATGCTGCGGTGATGCCGGTGATGGCGGTCGTGCGACGATGCCGCGCTTGACGCTTGCGCTGGCGCCGAAGCGCCGTCGGCGGCGGTTCGCGCCGCGGGAACAGGTTGCGACGCGGCACACAACAGCGCCGGCAAACTTGCGAGCACGAAAATACTAGTGATGCGTTTCACGGTCTCACTCCCCCACAAAGTGATCTCCCTGTGAGGTTATTAAATCACACCGCGAAGAAAATGTCGCGGGTAGCTTTCCCCCAAAATCACGCCGTTTTCGTGAGGGCACGGCTTCAGCCGTGCCGCAATCGGCTACTCTTCAACTCGGCTTCAGCCGCTGAGGGCATGAATTTCATGTCCTCCAGCGCGCTCGCTAGGTGTTGAACTTCAGGGCTTCCAGCCAGTGGATGACTTCCCTCTGGTGCGCAATCACCTGCGCCTGCCAAACAATCACCAGCGACATCACGCCCATGAACATGGCGCTGACGGCGAGCACGAAGCCCACCTGTGATTCCGATGCTGGAACGCGAAGGGCGCGAAGCAGCCGAGTCATAGTTATTCATCTCCTAGTACTCGGCGCTCCCATGAGCGGTTCCCCAAGCTGGGCCGAGCCTCCAGAGGCGATTTTCGAGCACCTCTGCCGGGATGAACATGGCAATCGGTCGGCCATCTCGCGCGCTTCGTTTGAGACTTTGTAACAAGCTGAAAATACATGGTTTATGCCATTTGGAGCCCGTTGCAAAATCTCCGGCGCCCGGCCAGGGCTTGAAATCAGCCATGCAAGAGAGAAACTTTCTTCCCAAATACTTCTATCGAGTAGCGGCGATCTTTCCTGCCAGTTCCTCCCAATCCTCCGCTGAGGCCAGCGAAATCCATTTTGCGTGCGAGTTCTTGCCTGCCGACGCTGCAAGTACTTCCCCCGGACCGGTACCCGCCGGGGCCGGACCGGCGCTCACCAGAAATTGCCGGTCGCAGGCCGCGCCGGCATCCGCTGCGTCCTCCGCAGGAGCGACGGCCACCGTCGGCGCATGCCCATGCAGCGCGCGGTCGTAGAGCTTGGTGATCTCCCGCACGCACTGCGGCACGCTCGCTCCGGCCGCCAGCGACCACAGCACGCCCCTGGGCCGCAATTGCAGCTTGCGGCGCGCCGCCTCTTCGCGGAAGCCCTCGATGTCCGCGTCCCTGGCGCCGGCAAAGAAAAACAGCTCGTCGAAATCGCGCTGCCGCGCCAGTTCCGCCTCGCGTTGCGGCAGGCCGGAATTTTGCGCCAGCTCGCGCGGAGAGAGCGATCGCAGCGCGACCGCCTCCACGCCGGTGTCCTGCGACAAGCTTTCCAGAGCCTCCGCGGCGGCGGGCTGCGTCTGCGCCACGGGGATGCACAGGAACCGTCCCAGGCGTTCGCTCTTTTCCCCGCGTAGATGGAAATAGTCCTCCGGCATGTACACGCCGCTGCCGCCTTCGGCAATAAAAGGCTCCTGATGGCCGAGCTTGCGCAGCGGATCGTCAAGCTGCGCGCGGCTGCGCGTGCTGAGCCACACGCACGGAATGTTCGCTTCCCTGAGCGCCGCGCAGAACTCCGCGAACCCGGGTGCGATTTTTCCTCGCAGGGAGATGAAGGCGTCAATCGAGCAGTAGACAATCGCATGCGTAGCGTGCAAGCAGTTCTCCGTATGGTGGCGGGCCATTTTAGCGTGAATCGTAGCGTGAGGTGGCCTGCCATTGTAGAGGCCGCTTTCTGAAGCGGGCGGATTTTCTCCGTTCTTCGTTGCGGCCACCTTGAGGCGGGCGGTTTGTATCCGTCGCGTGTCTACCAGCCGTCACGGGCATCTTTCCCTACACTCACCACCCGCCGAGCCTCTTCGGGCTTTTTCGTCAGGGCCCGCCACCCTCCACCTGGCTAAGGGCCTCCCAGCGCCCTTTCTGATATCATCCTGGCTAGATGACGAACTGGATCATCCGATTTCTCACGTCCCTCCGCAACTCAAGTCGAGGAGCGAATCTCATGTGGTGGTTGCGAAAAGTTCGCAGAGCTGACATTCCCGCCTGTGAGCGAGATATTTTCGAGCGCTATGGTGAACCCATCATCGGAAGTGTTCTTGCAAGCGGTCTCCAGCCGCATGCGCCTGAACTCCAGCCCTTACACGGCGATCCGAATGCAGCGATTGTGGGGCACGCGAGAGACTGGCTTACTGAACGAGCCGACTCTCGCGAACGACGGGAGCAGTGGACCTCCACCCGAGATTTCATTCTGGAAATTGTGGTCATTGGCCTTATCGGGTGGGAGATCCATATGAGCTATCGACAAGAGCAACTACAATCTAAAGACTTCGACAAACAACAGCAGGCTCTAACTAATCTGGAAAAGAGTTCCGCAGAAACGGCTAACACATTAGCTGGTCTTCAGCGCACGACTGAACTAATGAATACAGCTCTACAAATGCAACTCGATGCGGCCAAGAAGTCGGCGGCCGAGACCGCCAGAACCGCAAAGGCAGGAGAGGCCAGCGCCTCCACTGCATCGCAAGCGCTGCACGTCTCCGAGCGGGCCTACGTCCACATGACTACTTCTTTAGCGAAACCCCCAGCCACTGGAGAAAAACTCCAGCCCACAGTTGTGGTCGCCAACGTAGGACGCACACCAGCTCTCGATGTCGCAACCCGCTTTTTCTTTTCGCCCGTTCCGACTTCTGCCCCAATTAAAACCGCCCACTACATCGCATTTGCCTCCTATCCGCAAGGTCAGCGCGAGAGCGTGTACACCCTGGCCTCAGGGCAGACAGCAACAATGCAAGCAGACTCACAGGGCCCACTCCCACAGCTCACCGTTGACCAGATTACCGACGGCAAGGAATTGCTCTACGTCTTCGCAACCGCCTCATACAAGGATGTATTCAACAAACCCCACCATACCGAAACCTGCACCACGTACCAGCCAAAGCTCCACACCTTTGCTGCCTGACCCGAGTACAACGACTTCGACTGACGGCGCTCCGAACGATAACAAACAACAACCTGCAGCCGCTGGTTGCCCAACCCGTTGCTCCCACGTAAACCATAGAAGCTATCAGTCTTCAAATGGCAATTGCACTTGATTTATACGCCTCCCTGGAATGCACTCGTCAAGTAAGTATGCTGTTCACCTACGGGACAATTTCTGTTGATTTCCAAGATGAGTCCGAGAACAAAAACCGCTCAAGTACCCGTCGAGGAAGTTCTAAAATCGTCGCACAGGGCACGTAATTCCATTCTTCCTTTACACCAAGTAACTTACGGCTGTAGCCTTCTCGTGTTTTACAACCCGCGGCAACAAAGAGGAGGGCCGATCGTGAAGGATTTGAAGCTTGAAGAATTGTTGGCGGGTGGCGCAGGCCTCAAGCGCCAGCACGATTTTGCGCGGGTCTGCCTAGATTGCTCCATCTAGCATCGCCTAAGACCCAGATTCATCTCCGATGAGCACCCCCGGTCCAGGAGTCGACTGTGTTCGATCGAGAGAGCCTCGTCCTTCGACGGGGATCACATCGCGTGGATATGTGGCCCGGAGCGAGTAACCGCTCTGGTACTGGGTGTAGTTTCCGGGACCGCCAAGCATCCAGCCTGACTTCACAGGGAACTTTCCGACAAAACGTTCTACGTAGAGGCCCAGGTAAATCATTTCCGCGCGCAGATAGATGGTTTTTAGCTTGATTACCGCGCCTGGGACGCCCGCGGTGATCGGGTGGGGTTGATATAGCATCACAGACTGCTCGCCTTCATACTGTAGCGGAGGAATTGCTCCAATCGGAAAGGCGTAGATGGCAAGGTGCCACGTGTTGGCGTCGCTCGTACTTGACCGTCTGTAGTAGACGTCGCTTGGTTCAAAGATGATCAGTTCTTCATCCGCCCTCGGCGTCTCGAACTCTTCGATGCCCCACACTTGAACGCCAACGCTTGGGCCGCTGACAGGTGGTGATTTGAGTGGGCGAGTAAGTAGACCGAGCCCCTTCGGTTCACCAGTTTTCGGATCTCGACCGGATATGATTCGGCCTGGGTTTTCGCTAGAGAACTGGGCGAATCCGTCGATGTGGTAGGTCAGCTTTGCACGATCTTCAACTGTGAACCCTACTGCCTGATCCCACGGAATAGTGCGGGTTCCAAGGGTTTCGAGGTCTATCAGATGCTTGTAGAGGAAGCCACTTCTAGCTTTGTGATAGGGCGCGAGTACTGAGAAGCCATCGCCGTTTAGTCCTATAATTTTCGTGATCTTGCGGAGGTCTTCTCCGGCAGCAGGCCGGATCGCGATCGTCCACTTGCGGTCTGAATTCACTAGATTCCCTTCGAGTAATTCTAAATGTCATCTGTGTGTCAAGCAAGGCGAGCGGATGCGCAAGGTTAATGTATCAGGACGATTTCGGGTGCCCCATTCATGCACGGCATGAGTGGGGTTTTTCCCTTTTAACTTTTCTTTCGAACGTTTTTCTACATCCCGTTCGAACTCTTTTCCTCTCTTTTCCACCGTTCATTCGAATAACATGTAAGTACACACTTGACAGGCCGTAATAGATATGCTAACATTCCTTGTGACTCTCAGCCACCAATCGATTAACCGCGCCCCGCGCCTTTTGGATCGAACCTCTAACTTCAAGCCTCTAACCTCTAACTCCTGTATTTGCCACACATCCGAGATTTGCGCCCGTAAGTCTTTTCCTTGCCACACTTCCAAAAACACACGACTTAAAGTCCTGCATTTGCCACACATCCAAAAATTGGCGGGGGTGGGGGGATCACTTTCCTTACTTCGTTATTTCGTTGCCTCATTACTTCTTTTCCGGAGATCACCATGAAAACTACAAAGCAATCTCGCTCTCGCGCCGCTTCCGACGAATCCACTCTCTGTCAATTTCCTTTCGCGGACGGCCGCCAATGTCGCATGCTCCGTCATGCGTCGCATCCCTCTCTCTGCCTCTTCCACGCCCGCGAGGAGCAGCAACTCCTCGAACTGGACAACATCGGCGATGAACTCGCCTCGCTCACCGGCGACTTCAAGACCGCCACGGACATCCAGCACGTCGTCGGCAAGCTCTTCAAGCTTGTCGCCGCCAACCGCATTCCCGTTCGCAACGCTCGGCTCTTGGCCTATCTCGCCCAGCTTCTTTTCTACGGCCAAGGCGGAGTCAAGCAGGAAACCGTTCGCGCGCAGAACTATCAGGGCTGGGAAGAGGTCCTTCGCAAGATCTACCCGGCCCCGCCGCGCATTGCTCCCGCACCGTTGCCGAAAACGCTTCACCGCGCACCCGCCCCGTCGGCTGCCCAGCCTCCTCCCGCCGCAAGCACGCCCGCTTCAGGGTAGGGATTGCCGACATGCTTGCGATGATGCAAGAAAAGAGTGCCCGCCGCGGCGGGCAGCGGGCTATCTGCTCGCCGCACTTCGACCGGCAAAGTAGGGAAATACTTTGCACACTTTTGTTGCCCGGTGCGGCTAACTCGTTGAATTTCTATGGGAGTTCTTGGTACGTGATTTGCACAGGTACTTCAGGGGCTCCAGGTCTACAGACATCATTCGGGGGATTGAAGAGCTCCCAACCGGCCCGACGACTACTAGCGCTACCCAGGAAGACTCCTTAGATTCGGGAAGAGGAGGCCGCATGCCCTCAGCTCACTTTCACGTTCCTCCTGAGCCGACGGTCCAAATGCGTCTACTGCGGGCAGTTGCTCTGCTAATTCTCGGAATGCTTCTGCCCAGGTCGGTCCAAGCCGACGCAGTAACCTTCATTACAACCATAGGTGCCGATTTTCAGGGCGCCGGCGGCACCGTGGCGGGGTTGTCAGGGGGGCTGGCATTAGGTGGTTCCAGTGACGTCGGTGGGCATTTTTTGTTCTCAAGCCCACTGGCTCCCGTAGTTAGATTAGCCGCACACGAGAGCGTGGGAACCGGGCCTTTGGTTGCGCATACCGGTACCTCCTGGACTTTCCATGGAGGCGGCGTAGTGGCGGAATCGGACGGAGAAGCCACGACCACTATCCCAATCCCCCCTGGGTATGCGACGTGTGAAGCAGCCGGATTCGCCACTTTTACTGTCGGAACCGGGAGGTGCGTGGTGAACGACCCGGCGCTGAATGGCACTCTAACCGGTGATGTAGTGCTTAGCTTGAGCAATGTCGTGCCGGACGCATCCGGCGGATTTTTGGCCGGGTTTGATTTAACCGGGCCGATTACGTTTGGTATCACTCCGGGTCTTGCACGCGCAGGAGGAGTTAGTGTGGGTCCCTACTTTGGGTCTTTGACAGTGCAAGGGTTTTATTTCCAAGACACATCCTTCGACGGACAACCCGAGTACCGAATGACCTACGACCTGTTCGAGGTGACTGGGGTCACTGCTCCGGAGCCGTCCACGCTTTTGCTCCTCGCAGCAGCAGCTGGAATAGCATTGCTCGTGTCCCGGTCGCATCGCGTGGCCTAGCGTTCACGAAAAGTACCCTCCTACCGACCTGGGGAAGGGCGAGTGGCGCAGGCTCATGCACCAGGACGATTTTGGGTGCCCCATTCATCGCGGAAGTTGGATTGGAGCCCGCCAACAGGAGTGAGGGAGGATCGTATGAAAAAAGTTTCGCTGGGAATATTGTTTATCGCAGTGTCGTTGCTCGGAGCGACTTCGGCATTCGCGGACGGTATCGCGGGCTCATGCCCGTGCGATATGGGGTTCGACGAAAATGGCAATGGGTTCGTCAATGCGGAGCCGGAGGGAGGGATCCTCGCGCCAGACCCTGGGCCTGGTGGCCTTGCGGCAGTGCTTACTTATGCCCTCCCGTTCGCCGGAGTAGCGGGAGATGTTGGCCTCACCGCTGCCGAGGGCACCTTTGACTATCTTCGGTTCAACGGTAATGGGACGCTTGTATTCTATTCCGATAACACCGATGGAACTGACGCTATCGGAGACACTGCCTCTCCGCCCGCAAGTTTTTACGCAAACCTGATTCTTATACCGGAAGTTGGATCGGAGGGAGGCAACGGCGCCATATACGTCCCAACCGCTGGTCAACCGGGCTTCAATTCTGGTGATGATCAGTATGTGATCCTCAGCGACGGTGTGCTCACAGTTCCTCCGATCCCGGAGCCGTCAACTCTTATGCTGTTCGGCTCAGGAATACTGGCCATGGCCGGCTATGGCTTGCGTCGCTTGAAGAAGGGTGCCCGCGACCGTAAAGGCGAAGGAGGAAGCACGGGTCTCCCGACTGGGTCGGGACAAGTTCCGACCCGCCGCCACAAAGGATTGGGAGAGTGTGCTCAGTAAACGGCCTGAAAGCAGATCGTAGTCGTTTCCAATGTGTTTCCTTTGCTGTCTGCTATCACCAAGGGAACGCAAACTTGGTTCGCGTTGATCGGGAATTGCGTAACAGTAATGGAAGCCCCGGATGCTTGGGCCAGTATCGAAAACGAACTTGCGGCAACGTTCTCAGGTAGCGAAACGCCTGTCAAAGCCGGAGCCGGGGTAGGGTTAGCTGCCTGCAACACGACATTGGCCGCGACTCTTCGAGCATAGCTAATTTCATTCAGGACAAAACACTGAGAGCACACCGTTGATGTGTACGCATATCCAATGGTGAAACTTGTGGCTAGTTTGGTGAATCCGGTCGCATAGGGGAGTTCCGGAGGAGCGGGAGTAACCGCTGTGTTGAAGTTCCGTTTCCAAACTTCCCCTGAACTACTCGTGACGGTAATGTAGCCGCCGCCTCTGATGGTGTAGACCGAGACAGAATCGAGAACACGTTCGATATCGAAAGTGTAGGTGTTGGTGCTGGACAGAGCCGGAAAAGGAACCGTGATACCCGACAGTTGCGCTCTCGATATCACGGGCGCAAAAAACAAAACAAGAAATAAAAGATATTTTTTCATTTCATCCTCGATTTTATGAACAAGTGAACTGAGTGCTATTCGGTTTCGCGCTTCGAATTTGGAGAGAAGCGAAGAGAGGTGGAATTTAACGGCAGGCCTACGCCCCTGAGAGGTAGAAGGGCAATCGAGGGTCCATGTGGACCGTTGCTAACTTGCTGAAAGACAATGAGTCCGGAGTACCCAAGCAAGCTACCGCCTGTTCTGAATTGAAACGCTGGCCAGCTTGAAACACCGCTGGCAAATTGCCGAGGCTAGACAAGCAGGAGCAGGGAAGTGAGGCCGAAGAAGCGGGTCAGGTGCTATGCTGAGAGAAATGCGGGTGGAGACGGTGCGGGAACTTTATGCAAACGACTCAATTTGTTGTGCTGATTTTGGTGAGCCTCTGCTGCTCTCCCGCATCTGAAGCTCGCCAGTTCGCACAATCGTCTTCCGCATCTCCCTCGACATCTTTCCCGGCGTTTCCCCAGGAACAAGCCGCTCCCGCGGTTCCCGCTGATTCCAAAGGTATCGTTTATGTGAGGGACTTCGAGCTGCACGTCATGAACGCGAGTGGCTCAGCGACTGCGGGCGCGGCGGGCGGTTCCGAGGCCGGCTCGTCAAACGCGCCCGCGAGCAATGCGCCGCGTTCCCCGTCGAGCACGGCGCCGCAGAGCGGGACACCGGCGCACTCGAAGGCGCGGCGCACTGTATGGCAGGAGACGGATCTTCCGCAAGTACGTGCGAGCAAGCTGGTCGATTTCCTGTCCATGAGCGTGCTGAGCGAGCTGGAGAAGGCCGGGTATACGGCGCGCCGCGCGAAGGCCGGCGAAGCCCGGGGTGAGAAAGGCGTGCTTCTCCGCGGCGTGTTTACCGAGACGGACGAGCAGAATCACATACGGCTTGCGCTTCTCGGGAGCGGGGCGCCGGCACGGGAATTTCAGCTGTACTGGGGCGTGCAGAATTTGGCGCGGGCCGATCAACCACTCTACGAGGTTGCGAATCCCGATAGTCCGGGACTTCAGCCCGCCGAAGGAAAGGCTCCCGACGGGCGGTATGGGCCGGTGATCACCGTGACGTCGTTCGCTCCCGTGGGCAGGATCGCGATCGATAAAGAACCTACCGAAGAGCAAGTGCAAAAAATCGGTGTGGACATCGTGGCGAGTTTAACGGCGCTGCTGGACGCGAATCCGGCAGTCATGGCGGAGTGAAGGGTTAGATCCGAGGAAGCGAGGATAAAGCCCCTGCAAAAAGAAAAAGAGGCGGGCAGAAGATTCTGCCCGGCTCTTTGCGCCCGGCCCAGCCGCCGAGCGTTCTCACTTTTTGCTACGCACTTAAAAGGTTGCGGCCTCCGCGACTGGTGTCGAGGAGGCCGCAGGTACACAAGACAAGAAGCGCTAAAGTGCGTTTACTTGCCGGAAGTGGACGCGGGCTGCGCCTGCGCGTTGGCCTTGGGGATGCTCACGTAGCCCTTGATTTCGTTCTTGCCCACTTTGTTGATGACGAGCTCTTCGGCGATGTGAGTCCCACTGGTGTAGAAGAAGATGGGTTCATTGATCGCGCGATTCTTCTTTTCGAAGCGCTTGTCTTCGACGGTCATGGCCAAGCTGTACTGGTTCTTCTTGGGGTTGACGCCCTTGAGTTCGACGGTGACGTTGCCGACCTTCTGTGGAGCGTTCTTGCCGGCGACGGTGAACTCGATGTAGTCGCGTTCGCCGAGGCGGCGGAGCTGGTCGATTTCGTCATGGTTGCGAGCGATCAAGGTGCCCAGTTCGCTGCGGGCCATCTTTAGATCTTCCTTGGTGGAATTGAGGTCGGTGCTAACCGCAGTGACCTTGGTATCGACATTCTTCACGTCATCCGTGCCGGCCTTGGTGGCGAGCTCGGTGTGGACGGAGGTGTCGAGCGCGGTCAGTTTCTGGCTCGTTTCATCGTTGAGCTTGGCGGCTTCAGTGCGGGCAGCCTTGAGTTGACCCTGAGTAATCTTGAGCTTCTTGGTGACTACCGTAAGATCGCCTTGAAGGTCGGTATTGGTCTTTTCGTCTTGAGCGATGCGATCTTTCAGGGAAGACATGTCCTGCTGAACCGACTGCTGCATGGATTTTACTTGGGTTGCGACTGCCTGTTGGGTGCTGTCGAGCTTGGAAGAAGCATTCCAACCGAATCCGAGTCCGCCGAGAGCGACCAGGCCAAGAACGATAATGGCCGGAAGCTGCCAGGAAGACCCACTGCTAGTTTCAACGTAACGTTCCTCTGACATATTTAATCTTTCTCCTCACCCCTGTAGGGCAAAACTTTGTAAACCGGGAACGTGAAAGAGAGAGTGCATGCGTGCCTCCAAAAGCAGGCGCGCGGGGGTGGTTGTAGTGCGAAGAATACAAATGGGATAGCAAGGGGCGGAGCAGGAGGGGCAGTACTAGTCCTAGCAAAGTTTACGCTGTTAAAGCGATTTGGAGGGATTATTTGGGAAAAAGACGGCACACGGAGCGCTGAAAGGAAGAGTTAGTGGGCGTCCACGCCGAAGGCGCGAAGCTCGGTTTCGAGCTGTTCGGGGGATCGGAAAGTGATGCCAGCCATGCCCAGGCGCTGGGCAGCTTCGACGTAGGCGGGGATGTCGTCGATATAGACGGCTTTCTCGGCGCGAACTTTTATCGCGCGGAGAGCTTCGCGGTAGATGAGCGGGTTGGGTTTGCTGGCGCCGACGGAACAGGAATAGATTCGAACGGGAAAGAAGCGGAGGAAATCGTAATGAGCTTCGATGTAGGCGACGTGGACGGGGTCGGTATTGGAAAGAAGCGCAAGGCGGTAATGGCGGGAAAGTTTTTCGAAGAAGGGATTTTCGAGGATGGGGACGGGATCGAGAGCGCGATTCCAGGAGTCAACAAATTGTTCGAACGTGAGCGAGCCGCCCAAGCGTTTGGCGAGATGAAGATGCCAGTCGCGAGGCCCGATACGGCCCTCTTGCCAGTCCTGCCACCGAGGGTCGTTGGAGATGGCGGACCAGATTTCGTTGGGAGACAGAGGAATATTTTCGGCGAGGCCGGCTAATGCGCGGGAGACGTCAACGCGAATGATGACGCGACCGATGTCGAAGATGATAGCGCGGAGCGCCGGTGCGGAAGCGGGCACCGGCTAATCTCCGTCGTATTTGCTGGCCGAAGACATGGCAGTCTTCGCGCTCCGGTGTGACCGGAAGATACTAACGATCGGAGGAAGTATGGAAAGGAGAATGATCGCGCCAATAATCAGATGAAGGTATTTATCAATGTTTGGAATTCGAGAGCCCGCAAGGTAGCCACCCAGGACCATGCAGCCGACCCAGAATATGCCACCGAAAATGTCGTAGGTGAAGTAGCGGAGATACGACATTTGCGCCGCACCGGCAACGGGAGGACAAAATGTTCGAACAATTGGAACGAAGCGCGCAAGTATGACCGCCCTCCCGCCATATTTTTCGTAGAAATCGTGGGCGCGCTGCAAGTGACTGCGGCGGAAGAAGAAGGAATCCTCCCGGCTGTAGAGAGCGGGGCCGGCGCTGCGGCCAATCCAGTAGCCGAGTTGATCTCCAGCAATCGCGCAGAGAATTCCCGGTATGAGAAGCCAGCGAAGAGAGATGACGTTCTGGCCGGAGAAAATCCCAGCGGTGACCAGAAGGGAATCGCCGGGGAGAAAGAAGCCGACGAATAAACCCGTTTCTACAAATAGAATGGTGCACACAAGCGCCGGGCCACCCCACCGGATAAGTTCCTTTAGTCCTTCAGGATCGTAGAGCGAGCGGAGGAAGTGAAAGATCGATTCAAGCACGCGGGATTAATCCTTGGGGAGAGGCGAACCGGCACGAGAGCGCAGGAACGCACGGTTGTAAATGCACCCCACACAATACGGTAGCAGAAAACGAGGGGATTCTCTCCGCATTCCTGCCAGAGGAGAACGTAAGCCATAAAGGCGGTGAGCCCGAAAAACGCGGCTATGCGGATCATCGTAGCGCCTCCAAGAAGCGAGTATGGCCCGGAGAGCCGGATTCTGGAATTGCGGCGGCCGGAGCGGGATCGGCATCTGCGAGTTCGAGCAACTTCCGGATGCGCGGGAGCGCGAGGCGGGCGGCGGCGGCCCCGGCTTCGATGGCTTCCTCGGCACGGTGAAAATCGTCCCAGGCGAGGGATTGGACGTCGGGGCGGAGAACAAGATCGGCGTGGCGCTCCCAAACCTCGAGTTGGTGCTTTTGTGCGGCGCTGACGGCGCGGCTTACGACCTGGAAAATGTTGGACGGGGCGCCGCGGTGTCCATCGTGGATACCGACGGAGATGGCGAGAACGCAGCCGGCCCCGAGTTCCCGCACTGCTTGCGAGGGAACTGGTGCGACCAGACAGCCGTCGGCGAGCCAGCGTGTTCCGATTTCAACGGGTTCAAATAGGCCGGGGAAGGCGCAACTGGCGCGGATGGCGTCCACCAGATTCCCGTGAGTGAACACGACTGGCTCTCCATTGGCGAGATCGGTGGCGACCACGGCCATGGGGATGCGCAAGTCTTCGAAGCGGCGCGATTCGAATACGCGGTCGATAAGGTCGCCAAGACGATGATTGCTGGCTAGACCCAGACGGGAAACGCGCCAGCGGGCGATATCGCGGAAGCGCAGGGTGCGGCACGTTGCAATGATACGCGCTAGCGGAGCTCCGCTGGCGTAAGCGGCGCCCAGAATGCTGCCCACGCTCGTGCCGGCAATAGCGACGATGGGAATGCGATTCTGCTCGAGAACTTGCAGAACGCCAAGATGAGCGAAGCCCCTGGCGAATCCCCCACCGAGAGCAAGGCTAAGACCTGTCCCAAGAGACGGGGCCGCAGGGCCGGTCTTCGGTCCGGGTTGGCGGGGGCGTGCCATACGCAGAGGATGCCAGCCAGGCGAGATTCGACCAATGGGCCGGGCGTCCCCTATGAGGAGTACGGACGTACTGCGGCCGAAACGACACCGGAATTGGGAATCAATGGGCTAACAGTCGGCTAACAGTACTTTCTTACTAGAGTTCTGACCTCTGTGTACCATTGGCGGCCGCGGCCTGGAAAGCGATCCTGTGTCCCGGCAGGATGAGCATCGGAGCGGAGGGCTATGGAAAGCGCTTACGCAACGTGGATTGGACGGCCGGTGGTCCTGCAACTGGCGTTGGGGGACATCAAAGTGCCCTTGCGCGGGAAGCTACTGAAAGAAGGCGGCGACACGGTTCGAATGCGCATTGGTGACGGCTGGGACGTGGATATCTATAAGACGATGATCCTGGCGGTGGAGCAAGACGTGATGGTGCTGCTCCCCGCGCAATCAAGGTGAGGTGAATCGCCATGGACGGACAGGTACCCAAATACGTGACGCAAGGCCGAGCAGCTCTGCTGCTGGGCATCCCGGAAGAAGAACTCTCGCGCCTCTCGTATGAATCGGGCTTCGGCCATCGGGAGTACGCGGATGGCACAGAAGTGACGTTTTATACGTACGAGGAATTAAGACAAATTTGCGTGCTTGCCGTGCAGCAAGTGCACTAGAAGAGCAAAAAAAGTTTCCTCCGGCCCCCCTCAGCTGTACCCCCCGAGCCCTGGATCGCCCCCCCCGGCGATTCGGGGCTTTTAATTTTCCGCGCGAGAAGTAAGGCAGAATTCCTTTGACAGAGTAGCCAAGCGCAAAGAGACTTAGCAGGCTGCGAAGAGGAGCGCCTTTCCGGAAAGCAAGGGGGCAGACAGAATTCGGCTGCAAGCATAATTGGTGTCGATGACGGTTGGTTGAGGTCCTTCGGCTACCCTTGTCGGGTAACCTCAGGATGACACGGGCCGTATCTGGGGTTCTCTGATGACGGAGATAGTTTGCCGTAAAAAGACGAGGCGCCCGAGACGTTTGGCTGGCCACGCACGACAAGCAAACGGTGGGCGCTTTGGGGTCGAGTATCTCCAAAACGGAGGTTAGTAGCGAGCTCTGAGGAGAGAAGGAATGCGAAGAAACGATCTGAGGATGAGAATGGTGGTGGCGGGGGCGATGGGGCTGGCACTGACGTGCGCGGCACTCGACATTGCAGGGAAGGCAAGCCCCGCTGGGGATACTGAGAAGTATGACGTAGCGATCGCGAGGGGGCGAGCGGCGCGCGCGCCGATTTCGTGAAGGATATGAGCAAATCTGGCGCGTCAAGTGGCGCGCATCATGCCGTTCTGGCTGGGTTTCTGGGCTGGACGCTGGATGCGTTCGATTTTTTTGTGGTTGTTTTCCTGTTCGACGTTCTCGCGCGGCAGTTTAACGTTCCCAAGAAAGATATCGTGCTGACAACGACGGCCACGCTGGCGATGCGCCCCGTGGGAGCTTTTCTGTTCGGATTGCTGGCGGACCGCTACGGGCGCCGGGTTCCGATGATGGCGAATTTGATCTATTTTTCGCTGATCGAAGTGCTGTGCGGATTTTCTCCCAATTACAATTTTTTTTTCGTGATGCGCGCACTGTTCGGAATCGGCATGGGCGGGCAGTGGGGTGTCGGAACTTCGCTGGCGATGGAAGCGGCGCCGGTGAGGTGGCGCGGAGTGCTTAGCGGGATTCTGCAGAGCGGGTATTCGAATGGCTATTTGCTGGCGGCGGTCGCGGCGCGATTTTTGTTACCGGCATGGGGCTGGCGCGCGATGTTCTGGGTGGGAGCTTTGCCGGCGCTGCTGGCGCTCTATATCCGGTTCAAGGTGCCGGAGTCAGAAGCATGGAAACAGCACAGGGTGGACAGCACGGGGCAGGTGTTGCGGGTAGTTGCGAAAGAATGGAAACGATTTGCGTACCTGGTTGTGTTGATGACCTTCATGATGTTCCTCTCGCACGGAACGCAGGATTTGTATCCGGATTTTCTCCAGGAAGTGCACAAGGTCTCGGCGGCGATGCGGGCGAACATCACCATCATCGCGAACATCGGCGCGGTCATCGGGGGGATTATTTTTGGGCATTTGTCGCAAGTAAGCGGGCGGCGGATCGGCATGATGGCAGCGATGAGTTTGTCGCTATGCGTGATTCCGCTGTGGGCGTTCGGCGGCAGCATCCCTGTTGTAATCCTGGGCGCGTTCTTGATGCAGGCGGGAGTGCAGGGAGCATGGGGCGTGATTCCCGTGCATTTGAACGAGCTGGCGGCTGATGCGGCACGCAGCCTGATGCCGGGGCTGGCGTATCAGCTGGGAAATTTGCTGGCTTCGCCCAACAATTCAATTCAGTACGCGTTGCGGGGTAAAGTGGGCTATCCGTGGGCGATCGGAGGGTTCGCAATCGTGACGATCGGAACGCTAGCCATCTTGTTGTTGTGCGGCAAGGAGGAGCACAGCCGAAGCTTTGTGCGAAGCGAGGCAGTGAAGTCGGAGGCGGGGTAGGAGGTCGGACGGGTGGTGCGATGGAAATACCCGTCACTTATCCGTTGGCTAATCGATCCAAGGCCTCAGCTTCCAAGAGAACCTGCTTCCATTCATCGACAAACCGGGCACCGAGGGACTTGTAGAACTCCATTGCGGGCTTGTTCCAATCGAGCACTTCCCATCGAATGGCATAGCAGCCTTCCCGCTGGGCGATGCTAGCTACGTGAGAGAGAAGCGCCTTTCCGATCCCCCGGCCGCGAAACGACTCCCGCACGAAAAGATCTTCCAGGAAAATACCAGAACCCCTCCAGCTCGAATAAAAGTCATAGAAGAGCGCGTAGCCAACGGGTTGTCCGTCCCACTGCGCAATCAGGGCGCGGAATTTTGGTTGAGCGCCGAACCCGTCCTTGGCCAGCGCCTCCTCCGTAACGACCACCGCGCTGGGTTCGCGCTCATACTCTGCTAACTCGCGAGAGAATCTCATCACCAGGGGAACGTCGTCGATAGTTGCAGGCCGAATCAACAGCATGGAGGGCTCTCCATCAGGCGAAGGTGGGTATAGGCACTGTCAGTCCACTGGGACGAGCCATTTTACCCCAAGGGGCATGCCGGAATATCGTTGTGAACAAACACTAGAAGGGAAAATGGTGCGCCCGGGGGGACTCGAACTCCCGACCTTCTGGTTCGTAGCCAGACGCTCTATCCAACTGAGCTACGGGCGCGCCGGAGTGAACGCAGCAACGATTGGCTGCGACAAAAAAATTATAACACAACTCGAAAATGGTACTGTGCAGGTCAAGTGGTTGCCAAGCTAGGGGCGCAGCATGCTGCGCCCCTACAAGTGCCTGCGGACAGATTAGTTTCCCTGAATGGGCGGCTGACTCGACACTTCTCGGGAATTAGCCATGAGAAATACAGGTTGAATCTCCGACCCCCTAAACATAATGCAATGAACCTCGGACTCAGGACGCCGGGCTTTGCGCTTTTCTGACGGCTGACATAATCTCTTCACTGAGATGATGACGGGCGAACATTTCTCGGGACTCCTGACAGATCTGTATGAACTCACGATGGCGGCGGGGTACGTGCAGAATCACTTTGAGGCCCGGGCTACATTCGAGCTGTTTGTCCGCAACTTGCCGCCGCAACGGAACTATCTGGTTGCCGCGGGACTCGAGCAAGCTCTCGACTGTCTGGAGAGAATGCGATTTTCCAACGAGGAAGTCGCTTACGTGCGGGGGCTGCTATTTTTTCGCCATGTGCGGACGGAATTCTTTGACTACCTTTCGCGATTCCGCTTCAGCGGCGACGTTGACGCCCTTCCCGAAGGCACGATTTTCTTTCCTGGGGAGCCGGTGCTGCGGGTAACGGCGCCGATCGCGGAAGCGCAACTTGTCGAGACCAGCCTTCTTTCGATAGTGCATTTCCAGACGCTCATTGCCAGCAAGGCCGCCAGAGTGACGACCGCGGCGGCAGGGCGCGCGATTGTCGAATTCGGCGCACGGCGGGCGCATGGGATAGAAGCGAGCGTACTGGCCGCGCGCGCCGCGTTCATCGGCGGATGCGTGGGGACGTCCAACACATATGCGGGACACCGCTTTGGTATTCCGGTGTATGGAACGCAGGCGCACTCCTGGATCATGGCTCACGAGGATGAAGCAGACGCATTCCGTGATTTCCTCGAAGTATTTCCGGAACGGTCAACGCTGCTTGTGGACACCTACAATGTGCGCGCGGCCGTTGAGAAGATCATTGAGCTGGGGCGGAAACCGGGCGGGATCCGGCTCGATAGCGGCGACGTGCTGGCGGACAGCCGATGGGCGCGGCAGCGGCTCGACGGAGCGGGGTGGAACGACGTGCAGATTTTTGCGTCAGGGGACCTGGAAGAAAATCGCATCCAAGATTTGCTGCGGAGTGGAGCGAGCATCGATGCGTTTGGGGTCGGCACGGCGCTCTCGACTTCCGCGGATGCGCCATACATCGGAGTGATCTATAAGCTGGTGGAAATCGAGCAGAGCGGCGACGTCCGCAGTACCGCGAAATTCAGCGAGGCAAAAAAAACTTACCCGGGCCGCAAGCAGGTGTTCCGCTTCACGGACGTGGCGGGAAAATATCAGAAGGATATGATCGGGCTCGAAGGGGAGGCGTTCCCCGAGGCGGAGCCGCTGCTTGTACCGGTGATGCGTCAAGGGCGAAAATTGGAGACGACTGTCCAGGACGCCGGCGCAAATCTTCGAGCAGCCCAAGGGAGACTTCTGGCCGCGAGGGAACATTTGCCTGGCCGCATTCTGGAGCTCGGACCCGCGGCGCCGGCGTTTCCCGTTTCCTACAGCGCGCGGCTTGAAGAGCTGTCCGAGCAGGTACGGAAAACCAAGGTGAAGACGGAACACGGTTGAAGTCGTGAGGTAGTTATGGTCACGGCGCGAACTATTTTTTGGGAAGTGGATGTGCAGGCGGACTTCATGCTGCCGGGAGGAAAGCTGTACGTTCCGGGCGCGGAGAAGTTAATTCCAAGCATCAATCGGCTTGTCGAGGTTGTGCGTCAAGGGCGCGTTTTCCTGATTTCATCGGCGGACGCGCATAACCCGGACGACGCCGAGCTGCGTGAATGGCCACCGCATTGTATGAAGGGCAGTCCGGGAGCGGAGCTCTTGCCTGAGGCGCGCGCGCCGCGAAACCTGGTTATCCCAAACGAAGCGGGATTTTCTATTCCGGAAGATCTCAGCGGCGTTCAGCAAATCATTTTTCAGAAGAATGTCCTCGATGTGTTTGAGAATCCCCATGCGGACGCGCTTCTCAAGCGGTTAGGCAAGAAAAGCTCGCCGGCGTTTGAGGCCAACCCGGAATATGTTGTCTTCGGCGTGGCCACTGAATATTGCGTGCGCTGCGCTGTGGATGGGTTGCTGCGAAGAGGGCGTCGGGTGGCTATCGTCGCAGATGCGATCCGGGCGATCGATGAGGGCAAAGGGCGAAAAGTGCTGGATGAATTGAAATCCCGGGTCGCGCGACTCATTTCGACGGAAAAAGCGTTGGCCAGCGTAGGTGTTTCGTCGAACGCCGCTGCCTGAGCAGAAGATTTCAACAAGAACCCGGGAAATCCAGCAGGTCCACTCCAGAGGTAGCCTGTGTGCCCCTCCTCACTGCCAAAGCAGGTCAGTGAATTGCTTAAAAAATATTAATGCAAATTTAAGGTTTTGTTATATGGTCTGGGTGTACAAGGGGGCCAAACAAAGAGCTTGCTGGCAGCCGCTATAAGGGTTGACAGTTTTTGAGACGGGGTGATAGCTAGGCTCTTTGGTGGTTTCCGCGGGACCCAGGTACGAAGCACCGGTGTTTGTTTGGACGGGGGAGCCGGTTGCCGAGAGGGGCTCGGGTGGAACTGTCCTCTCATCACACAGTACCGGCGCGTATTCGTGTCGGGCGGGTCGAAGATAGGCGCGTAGTGAGGCGTTGGTGTACCCGTGCAGGCAAAGACCTGCTCTCCGTTTCACTTCCTGATCGAATTCCCACCTGTAACAAAGCAGAGTTCATCTATTTGGGTAATTCGCGAGAAATGGACGTGCACAACGCACGGTGCTATGTCCCTAGGGGCAGTGTTTTCGTGCGCTGAGTTTGAGACGTATCGAAAAAGGGGAGGCGTTCATGAACCGGAAAGCGACAACGTGGTTGCTGTTGGGCTTCATTCTTGTGCTCTTGCTGCCGACTCCGACACGGGCGCAGGTGGTTGGCGCGACTGTCTTAGGCACTATCACTGATCCGCGTGGGGACGCCATTCCCAATGCAAAGGTCTCTGCCAAGAACGTCGCCACGGGTGTCTCTAACAGCACCACCACGAACACCACCGGAGCTTTTAGTATCGCGAATCTCAACCCGGGGGACTACGAGCTATCGGCCACCGCGACGGGCTTCAGCACGGCGGTGACGAAAGTGACGCTCACGGTCGGCGCTAAGCAGGAGGTGGACTTGGCCTTGAAAGTCGGCCAGGTTACCCAGGTCGTGGAGGTAACGGGCGCAGCCCTGGCGGTTGATACCACCAGCTCCACGCTCACCGCTGAGGTTAACTCCACGACGGTGGAAGAGCTGCCGTTGAATGGCCGCGACTGGGCGTCGCTGGCCACCCTCCAACCCGGCGTGGCCTCGGTGCGGACCCAGGAGCAAATCACGCAAGTTGGCGCCGTGGGACGCGGGCTGGGAACGCAAATGAGCATTGACGGAAATCGTCCAACGCAGAACAGTTACCGGCTCAACGGGCTTTTCATCAACGACTACTCCAACGCCGGGCCAGGAAACGTTCTCGGTGGCAATCTCGGTGTGGACGCCATTCAAGAGTTCACGGTAATAACCAGCAACTACTCGGCGGAGTATGGATACACTTCAGGCGGAGTCGTCAACGCTGTTACCAAGTCCGGCACCGATCAGTTTCATGGAAGCGTGTTTGAGTTTATTCGCAATAGCGCCCTGGATGCGAAAACGTTTTTTGAGGGACAGGCCAGTCTCCCGAAGGGCCAATTCCGCCGTAACCAGTTTGGAGCGTCGGGGGGAGGGCCCATCAAGAAGGGCAAGATTTTTATTTTTGGGGCTTACGAAGGGCTGCGTCAAAGCAAGGGCGTTGTCCACAGCGGCGTTGCCGTCCCTTCGGAGGCGGCGCGTGCGGGAACCCTTAACATCCTCGACGCCAACGGAAACCCGACGGGGCTACAGCAGCATGTCGTGGTCAATCAGCCTTATTTGACTTTCTTTCCCCATTGCGCCCCCGCAAACAACCAGGCTAACGGTAATCTATGTAACTTCTCGTTTTCGGGCGCGCAAGTGGTACCGGACAACTACTATAACTTTCGTGGTGACGTGAAAATCTCGGACAAAGATAGCTTGAATGCCAACTTCTATTATGACCGCTCGACTTTTACGCAGCCGGACAATTTCGACCAGAAATTGGAGGGTTTTTTTGTTGGCCGCAAAGGAGCTTCCATTGAAGAGACGCACCTGTTCGGCGCGAGTTTCGTCAACACCGTGCGGCTCGGATGGAACTACACCCAAGGGTTTGGCCAATTGACGCCAACCGCCCTTAATCCAGCTATCTCGAGTATGGATCCGACGCTGGCGATGGAACCTGGCGTGCACGCCGCAAGAGTCTCCGGGATTGGCGGGGGACCGGACACGGCGGCTGGATTTAACCAGGCGTTTACAGGGGGGTTGAACGGCGACGCCATCGAGGACTTTACTCACCAGACTGTTCAGACTTTCGACGACGCGGGACTCACGGTAGGGAGGCACAGTCTGAAGTTCGGCTTCATGTTTATTCGGTTGGAGCAGAAACTTTTTGCGCCGTTTACCTCCAACGGCACGGCGCAGTTCGGTTCGCTGTCTGACTTTCTCACGGACAATCCTCTATTTGTGCAGAGCCCTCCCATCGGAGGGATTGCAACCGTCAAGCCCCACTATATGTTCACTTCGATTCCGGGAGTGTATTTCCAGGATGACTGGAAGTTTCGTCCCAACTTGACCCTGAACATCGGTTTGCGCTACGAGATGGCAACAATTCCCTCGGAGAAGAACGGCCTGGTTGCCAACCTGCCTTTTCTGTGGACCAGTCCCGGAGGTCCCAGCTGTCCCGCTTGCACGAACAAAAACTTTGACAGTAATCCCACGACCAAGAATTTCGAGCCGCGGGTGGGCTTTGCCTGGGATCCTTTCAAAAACGGAAAGACTTCCGTACGGGGCGGGTTTGGCATTTTTGACGCCTTGCCCCTACCTTACGAGTTGGCGATCAACAACACACAAACCTCTCCGTTCCACGTCAACGTAACCGTCAAAAATTGTGCCAACACTAACCCCCCCAATACGCAGCCTTGTGTCAGCGCAGGGCAATTTCCAAACTTTACGGCAAATAATCCGGCGGTGGCTGCCGAGTTTCTCAATCCGGCCGCTGCGCCGCTTGGCGCCCAGTCGTGGAACTTTGTCGAACGCAACCCGAAGCGCAATTACATCTATCAATGGAACCTCAATATCCAAAGGCAAATCGCTCAGGATCTCTCTTTGACGGTTGCCTATGCGGGATCGCGCGGAAAGCACAATCCTTATCAGAGCGATGACTTCAATATCGCCTTCCCAACGAAGATTGACGGGCGCTGGGTATTCCCGAACCCAATCGGCAGCGCGGTGTTCAATCAAGCCGCAACGGGGCTAGTAGGAGGCCAAGAGGTTAACGCTAACGTCGGAGAAATCCAATCCGCGGCTTGGAAGAGCAAGTCTTGGTACGATTCTCTCCAGGTAGAGCTGGACAAGCGCATGAGCCATGGCCTGCAAGCGGAGGTCTCCTTCACCTGGAGCAAGACCGAGGACACCACGTCCGGCAGCTTTGCGGGTGACAACTTCGCGGGAGACCTGAACCCCACCATCCCCTGGTGGGATCTGAAGTTAATCAAGGGACTGTCGGACTTCAACGTGAGCCGCAACCTTGTTGCGAACCTCCTTTGGGACGTTCCGACGCCGGCATCCTGGCATGGCCCTGTAGCTTTCATAACGAAGGGTTGGCAGCTCGGAGGGATTCTCACCCTGAGCGACGGCGTTCCTTTCTGGCCCTTCTCTATTGCGGGAGACTTTAGCGGCCAACTCATGTCGGAGCCCTATATCATTCCCGATCGCGTCCCCGGCTGTTCCCTAACCAACCCATCATCAGGGCGCGGTGGTAGCCTCCAGTACGTCAATCCTGCGTGCTTCACCTTTGCTCAGGCGCCCAGCCCAGCTTTCGCCGCTGCCAACTGTGATCAAAATCCACCCTTCGGGCCGGGCGGTGCGAAAGTACCTCTTGCGAGCCTGGGCGTTTCACCCCTTACTTGTTTCAACCTCCTGGGCAACTTGGGTCGCAACACAGCCGTTGGGCCCGGGTTGTACCAACTGGATTACTCGATGGTGAAAAACACCAAGATCCCCAAAATCTCGGAAAGCTTCAACGTACAGTTCCGAGCCGAGTTCTTCAACGTCATGAATCGCGCCAACTTCGCGCCTCCGACCGACAACCTCGACGTGCTCCCTGGCGGCTGTTCCACTCCGCCATCGACATGCACCGTAGGTGCAGCCCCCTTCGGGCAGCTTACCCGGTTGCAGGGCCCAGAGCGGCAGATTCAGTTCGGATTGAAGTTCATTTGGTAGTGGCAACATAGCGAGTGGCTCAAACAAGCGGGACCGGGAGTCGTCGAGGCTGCCGGTCCCTTTCTTCTCCAGAATCGATTATGCTAGCCGCGGCGTTTGACGCTCGTGGCTCGTTCTTTTGAATTCATGCTCCGACATCCGTTAACATCGTGGGGCAGCACAGAGGAGACTCCGCGGTAATGAAACCTTGGTCCTTCTGGAAAATCACACTGGGTCTCCTCGCGCCAGCTAGCTTGGCGTGTTTTGCAATTCATTCGACCAGCCACGACGTGCACGCCGCCGCATCCCGGCACTCGTCCGTCGACAAACAATCGCTCGAGCAACGCGCGCACGCAGCCCTTTCGGTGACTAACGGCACGTTGAAACTCCCCGGACTTGAAAAACCCGTCACGGTTCTGCGCGATCCCTGGGGCGTGCCGCATATCTACGCGCAGAACGAGCACGATTTGTTCTTTGCGCAGGGATTCGTAGCCGCGCAAGACCGTCTATTTCAGATGGAGCTCTGGAAGCGCGTGGGCCAAGGGCGGGTGGCCGAGGTACTCGGACCGGAGTATTTGGAGCGCGACATCAACGCGCGACGTTTGGCATACCGCGGTTCCATGGCTGAGGAATACGCGAGCTACGCAGTCGACGCGAAACAAATTATCGAGGCCTTCGCGGAGGGGATCAACGCGGAGATCGCGTTGCGGACCGCCCCGGGAGGTCCAGGTCTGCCGCTGGAATTTCAGCTCGCGGGATTCGCGCCGGAACCCTGGAAGGCGGAAGACTGCCTGAGCCGCATGGCGGGGTTCCCGATGACGCGCAACGCGGTTACGGAACTGCTGCACGCAAAACTGGTCACGCTGCTCGGAACGAAGAAGGCTTCGGCGCTGTCCTATCTCGATCCGCCGATAACGCTCGATAGTTTTCCCGGAGAAGACCTTTCCGGACTAGCTCCCGAACTGCTGCGCAACATGCAGGGCAGCGATAGCTCGAGGACGATGTCTCCCGACATTGCGACGGCATTGGCGTTGCCGGAAGAGCAGGGAAGCAGCAAATGGGCGAGCAACAATTGGGTGGTGTCGGGAAAACTGACGGCTTCGGGGCGACCGCTGCTGAGCAACGACCCTCACCGGACGGTCGATAAATCACCCTCGCTGCGGTACATCGTGCATTTGGTCGCGCCTGGCTGGGACGTGATTGGCGCTACGGAACCCGGCACACCGGGAGTGCAGGACGGGCATAACGAGCGGATCGGTTGGGGATGGACGATTTTCGGGATGGATCAGCAAGACCTGTATTTGGAGAAGCTCGATCCCAACAACTCGCAGCGCTATAAGACGGAAAGCGGGTGGGAGCGGATGGAGGTGCGCAAGTCTGTTTTTCGCGTGAAAGGGAAAGCGGACGCCACCGTAGAGCTGAAGTTTACGCGGCATGGCCCAGTGCTGTGGGAGGATTCCGCAACGCACCGTGCGCTGGCATTGCGCTGGGTTGGGGCGGAACCTGGCACGGCGGGATACATGGCCAGCCTCACGCTGGATCGCGCACAGAACTGGCAAGAGTTTGAGGAGGCGATGAAGCGGTGGAAACTGCCGACGCACAATATTGTTTATGCCGATGTGGAAGGAAACATCGGCGAGCACTCGGTCGGCATGGCGCCGATCCGCAAGAACTTTACGGGCACGATGCCGGCGCCAGGCGACGGAGGGTATGAATGGGCGGCGTGGATTCCGGTGCCGGAGCTGCCGCACCAGTTCAATCCGGAGCGCGGCTTCGTGGTTACGGCGAACCAGAGGATGACCCCCGAGAACTTTCCCTACAAGGTGGGATATGAGTGGGTGGAACCTTACCGTGCGAACCGGGTCGAGGAAGTTCTAAGTCAGACAGCCAATAGTGGACACAAGTTTACGAGGGAAGATATGGAACACTTGCAGGCCGACGTCACGTCGCTGCCCGCGCGGGAATTGGTGCAATTGTTGCGATCCACCGCGGGGAGTTCCGAATATGCTCCCGCGCAGATGCTTCTTCGTTGGGATGCCGTCGTTGAACGCGAGTCACCCGCTGCCGCAATCTACGAACTGTGGCAAATGGAGATAGAAAAAGAGATGCTTCATCGTTTGGCCCCAGAGCGCGCGTGGAAGACGCTCGAAGGGCGCGTTTCACTGACGGTCATACTAAACAGCCTGGAGCACCCGGATCAAGAAACCTTCGGAATACAGCCGCAGGCTGCTCGCGACAAATTGCTTTTGGATACTTTGAAGACCGCGGTCGATAAATTGAAAACGCTGCAAGGAGCGGAGCCCTCTTCCTGGTCGTGGGGAAGGCTGCACACGGTCACTTTCCACCATCCGCTCGAACTTCTTCCCGGCGCCAAGGCGATATTTAACATCGGACCGCTGACGCGTCCGGGCGATACCTATACCGTGAACAATACGAATTACGCCGGGGAAAAATTCGACCAGGTGAGCGGGCCGAGCTATCGGGAAATTCTGGATGTGGGGAATTGGGATGAGTCGGTGGTAATGAACGCTCCCGGGCAGAGCGGACAGCCGGGGAGTCCACATTATTCGGATCTAGTGCCGCTGTGGAATCAAACGAAATATTTTCCCATGCTGTATTCGCAGGGTTCGGTAGAGAAGCAAGCGAAGGATCGATTGGTGCTGGAACCGGCGACGAAACAGGAGGGCGCCAAGTAGGGATACCGGCGGTACCGCGAAGGGAGGCGAGGGGGAAGAGATAAATTTTCAGTTGCGCTAACGGGCTATACCCGCGCGGCTAAACCGAGTTTCCTGCCGCAGCTTTCTTGCAGCGGCAGAATTTCATGAGGAGGCTGTAATGAAACGCTCTGTCCTGTTCCTGCTGTTATTGTTGGCGGTACCGTTTTTCGGGCATGGTCAGCAACAGTCCATTCCCGAGATTCCTTTCGAAGCCAATGCAAATCTTTTGCAGCTTCCGACGGACCTTTATTTGGGGGAAGTTGCCGGCGTGGCGGTGAATTCGAAAGGACACATTTTCGTCTTCACGCGAAGCGGGCAGACGCGGCTGTTCGAGTTCGACGGGAACGGAAAATTTATTCGCGAGATTGGGAAAGATTTGTACGGGTTTTCGTTTGCGCACGTGGTGAGGATCGACAAAGACGACAATATCTGGTGCGTGGATGAAGGCTCGAACATGGCGATCGAGTTCAACCCCGAGGGCCGGGTCATTATGCTATACGGCCGGAAGCCCGAATCTGTCGAGGGAGCGCCGCCGCCTCCGGGCACTCCGCCGCCCGCGCCGAATGCTGACTTTGCCGTGTTCTCGCAGAGACTTTTCAATCGCCCAGCCGATGTAGCTTGGGACGCTGCTGGCAACAGTTTTTTCGCCGATGGCTACAATAACTCGCGCGTCGTGAAATACGACAAGGCAGGTAACTGGGTAAAGGCTTGGGGCAAACGAGGGACGGAGCCGGGCGAATTCCACACCGTGCATACCATCGCCACGGACGCGAAAGGCAACGTGTACGTGGGCGACCGGGAAAATCACCGGATCCAGATCTTTGATAACGACGGAAAGTTTTTGAAACAGTGGACCAACATCGGTGCACCGTGGGCCATCTGCATTACTCCTGGACCCAAACAAGTTCTCTACACCTCCGATTCCAATCCGGGGCAAATTTACAAAATGGATTTGGACGGAAACATCCTTGGAGTGTTTGGGAAAGCGGGCAAACAGCCCGGTCAGTTTGGATGGACGCACGAGATTGCTTGTCCTTCGGAAAACACACTCTTCGTGGCGGAACTCTTGAACTGGCGCGTGCAGAAGCTCACGCTGCATCCAGCGGGGAAATAATCGAGGCTCAAGGCTGTCGAATCGGAGTGTGAGAGGCTTTATTCGGAAAAATTGTGTTTGCAGGAATCAGACAATCTTTCCTCGAGGCCGATCATCAGGCGAACGGATGGTGTGTTACGGATTCTCGCTCCGCATGCACATCATCGCCGCGGAGTTCCCGTAGAGCGTAGGTTACGAATTCAGCGGTGACCTTTTTGCGCCAGCTCATGTCGAAATCTGTGTTGTCGAGCGGCTTGGCGATGCGAGCAGCAAGGGCGGCGATTTCGGCGATCGATTCAGCATTCAAAGACTTGCCATGCAGATGTTTCGCGGCTTCGGCGGCAACCAGAGGACGGGATGCGACCGCTCCGATAACGATTCGAGCGTCCTCAACAGCGCCGCTGGCGGCCAGGCGAACGGCGATCGCGACGGACAAGACGGGGAAGTCGAACGAACCGCGGCGCCGCAGCTTCCAGTAAGTGCTTTTCCATCCGTGCAAATTTCCGAGCAGCACTTCTGACAGGATTTCGTCGGGCTTGCGGCGAATGTAATTCATGCCGTCGAGGTTGTAGAGGTCGGAGAGCAGGACCTCGCGCTCACCCGAGCGCGAGACAAGGCGCACGCGAGCTCCCAGCGCCACGAGCGCCGGAGCCGTATCCGTGGAGGAAACCGCCATGCATATTGAGCTGCCGGGAGCGACCCAACAGGTGGTGCCGTCTTTTTTGAGACAAAAGCCGATGGACTTCCGCCATTCGTAATTTTGATCGTAGTAATTGCAGCGAGTATCCAGGCAAAGATTTCCGCCGAGCGTGGCCATGTTGCGGATTTGCGGAGTGGCGACGAGAGAAGCGGCCTGAGCCAAAGCGGTTAAGCCATTGCGAAAGCGAGGATCGCTGGCGATTTCGCTGAGAGTTAGGCACGCGCCGAGCCGCGAGGCCGAATGATCGATTTGAATCTGACGCAGCGAGTCGACGGAGCGAAGACTCAGCAAAGTTTTTGGGACTTGCTGCCTGCGTTTCATGTTGGGCAGCAAATCCGTGCCGCCAGCGAGCGGCATCGCATTTGGGCCTTCACCATCCAGGATGCGCGCGGCTTCTTCCAGCGTGCGAGGTGCGTGAAAAGCGAAAAGTGGAAGGCGCATCATGAGCTGAGTACCTTTTCTTTCGCCGAGGCAGGCTTCGCGCGTTTTGGGACATCGTTCACGGCGTTACCGTCGCCGCCTTCCCAAGGCGGAGGTACCCGGAGGGCTTCGGGCCAATCGACCTGGGGGAAATGGTTAGGTCCGTAACGCGGAGTGCGGCCCGCTTTCTTTTCCGCGAGCGCCTTCATTATTTTTTCCGGAGTGATCGGAATTTCGTCGATCCTCACTCCCACCGCGTCATAGACGGCGTTGGCCACCGCCGGCATAATGGGGAGCAGCGGACCCTGGCCGACTTCTTTTGCGCCGAACGGCCCGTGCGGATCGGGCTCCTCAATCAACTCGGTGAAGACTTCGGGCATATCCAGCGAGGTCGGGCTCTTATACTCGAGCATCGACGGAAATTTGTGAACGAGAGCGTGCGAAAGTTTCTTGGGGAGACGGCGGAATTCCTGCTCCTCCATGAGGGCCTCACCGAGTCCCATGTAAACGCTGCCCTCGACCTGGCCGCGGACTAGCGTTGGATTGAGGGCGCGGCCGATGTCGTGTGCAATCCAGATCTTGGGGACGGTGATCCAGCCGGTCACGGAATTGACGGCGACTTCGACGACGGCAGCAGTATACGAATAGGTTGGTGAAGGGCCGACGCCACCTCCTTTGTAGAGAGCAGGGGATTTCGGCGGCGTGTAGGAACCCACGGTGCCGATCGTGCCGAAGCGCGCTTCAGCGAGGCAAACCGCTTCCTGAAAGTTGACACTTTTTTCGGGCGCGGCGGTATCGAACACGCGCTTGCCGGCAAAGCGCAATCGTTCCTTGGGAACTTCGAGACGAGTGGAGACGGCTTCGGCGAGCAGGGCTCTCGCGCGCTCGGCGGCTTGCAAAGCGGCGTTGCCGGCCATGATCGTGACGCGGCTTGAGTACGAACCCAGGTCGACAGGTCCCAAGTCTGTGTCGCCGGTGTAGAGGCGGATGTCGAAGGTGTCGAGTCCCAGGACTTCGGCTACGATGCTGGCAAGAACGTCGTCCGAACCCTGACCGATCTCGGTCGCGCCGCAGAAAAGCGTGACGCCGCCCCCGCGATCGCACTTGAGTTGAACTCCGGAGTGCGGCATTTTGTTCCAGTAAATTGGGAGGCCCGCCCCGGTGAGATACGCGGAACATGCGAGTCCGACGCCGCGACCTACAGGAAGCTTGCGGAATTTTTCTTTCCAGCCGGAGGTTTGCACGACGCGGCGAATGCATTCGGCCAGCCCCACGGTTCCCAAACGCAAGAAATTTGCTGTGACGGTGTTAGAAGATTCGACGATGCGAAGGCGGAGATCGGCGGGATCGATCTTCAGTTTTTCGGCGATCTTGTCAAGCTGCACTTCCTGACCGAAGCGGGGCTGGACCGTGCCATGACCGCGTTTTGGCCCACAGGGCGGCTTGTTGGTGAAGGTGCGGCAGCCTTGGAAGCGATAGCGGGGGATGCGATATGTAGTGGTTTGCAGTGCTCCCGTATAAAACGTGCTGGCAACGCCGTAGGAACCGTACGCGCCGCCGTCAATCAGCGTTTGGAGATGCATCCCGGTTATCGTTCCGTCCTTTTTGACACCGGTCTTGAATTTCATCAGGACGGGATGGCGGCCGCGGTGGCAATAAAAAACTTCTTCACGCGTCAGGCAGATCTTTACGGGCCGATCCAGCAGGAGCGCGGCTTTCGCGACGACGATTTCATGGTTGAAAGGATCACTCTTTCCGCCAAAGCCTCCACCGTTGGGTGTAGCGATGACGCGAATATGAGCAGGCGGCATCTCGAGCACTTTCGCGATCGCGCGATGCAGATAATGCGGCGTCTGCGTGCTGGTCCAGATGGTTAATTTTCCGTCGGGATCTTTGGTAGCGACGGAGGCGTGCTGTTCGATGGGAAGATGCGTACTACCCTGGTAGAAAAAAGTGTCTTCGAAAACTTCGTCAGATTCGGCAAAGCTTTGCTCGACGTTGCCGAATTCGAGGGAGACACGCTTATGAATGTTGCCCTGTTCGCCGTACTCGTGAATGCACGGCGCGGGAGTTGTAAGTGCCTCTTCCGGATCGGAAATAGTGGCGAGGATTTCATAGTCGACGTCGATCAAGTCCAACGCCTCGAAGGCAATTAGCTCCTCACGTGCGATGACGGCAGCCACCGGATCTCCAACGTGCCGGACGTGCTCGACCGTGAGCGCCTGCTCGTCCTGACTGACGGGGAGAATTCCGTACTCAATGGGAAAGTTTTTCCCGGTCAAAACCAAATACACTCCGGGATAACCGAACGCTCGAGTAACGTCGATATTACGGATGCGAGCGTGCGGGTGGGGCGAGCGCAACAGTTTGCAGTGCGCCAGCCGAGGGAGGAAAATATCGTCGGCGAAGCGGGTCTGACCTGTAACCTTGGCGCGAGCGTCGACCCTTCGCCGAGGAACGCCGATGACGCGCAGTTTTTCACCGATGGATCCTTGATCAGTAGCCGGCTGATCCAGTAATTTTGTTTCGTCCCTCAAAGACTCTCCAAAACGCAAAGACTCGCGCCGCCATCGGACTCTATGTTGCTCTTTGATTGTGTTCGGAGATTTTCACGATGGCCGCTTCCACGGCTTCAAAGATTTGCAGGTAGCCTGTGCAACGGCACAGGTTTCCCGAGATGGCTTCACGAATCTGATCACGGCTGGGATGAGGATTCTGATCGAGCAAGGCTTTGGCCGTCACGAGTATTCCAGGAGTGCAGTAACCGCATTGTGCCGCTCCGAGGTCCGCGAAAGCCTCTTGCAAAGGATGAAGATTTCCCTGCGAGGTGAGCCCTTCGACCGTCAGGATATTTTTGTCCTGGCACTCGAGGGCCAGCACGAGACAGGAAAGCACCGGCTTGGCTTCCAAGAGGACGGCGCATGCGCCGCACTCCCCGAGTTCGCAGCCGTGTTTCGTGCCGGTGAGGCCCAAATCCTCACGAAGAACTTCGAGCAAAGTCTTGTACGGCGCGAACGAGACATCAACCTCCTCGCCGTTCAGATGCATCCGCAGATGCGCGGTCTTCTGGGATGCGGTAGGCAGTGTAATCATGAGAGTTCACCTTGCGGGAAAATCATCCCGCCGACAAACGCCTTTCGGGTTCCCGCGGAGTATATTTGCGGACGCGATACCCTGGCTTCGTGACCGGACGAGTGCGCAGGGAAGTCTCCGGCTTAGCGAGCAATCCTCTAATCAAGTAGTCTGCAAATCCATCGGCAACTTGCGTCGCGGTGAGAGCGCCTTCGGGATTGAACCAACGCACGCTCCAGTTGAGGGCACCCAGCAGCGCGCGTGTGGCAAGCGCGGGATCACAGGAAACAAATTCTCCCGAACGAATGCCGATGATAATCAACTGGCGCACGCCATCTTCGTAGCGGTCACGTTTCATAACCAGAGAGCGCTGCAGCCGCTGGGGCAGGGAAGTTTGCAAAAGATGCGCGGCGGAGCCTTCCACTTCGTCCAAAACGCACCGCAAATGCGACAGGATCACGAGGCGCAATCGTTCCGCCGTGCTTAGACGCAGGCGGCGAGCGTCTTCCAGAGAAGCAATCAAGCGATCAAGGGAATTATCCTGGCAAAAAAAGAGGATTTCATGTTTTCCGTGAAAATAGTTGTAGAGATTTGCGGGGGAGAGATCTGAAGCAGCCGCAATTTCGCGCATGCCGGTTTCCATAAACCCACGGGTTCGAAACTCCCTGCCCGCGGCGCGCAGGATTTCCAAGCGCCGAGCAAGGTAGCGTCGCTTCGCGCGGCCATTGCCTCTAGTCTTTCTGCGAGTGTCCGCCAACTCTGTTTTCCTCCGGCGATGCAGAAGGCTGCGAGCGCTGCAGCAGTTCTATTACCAGTAACACGATGATCCGTTTGTGTCAAACGAATTCTGAACAGCAGTTCAGAATATGAACAGCTGTTCAGAGGAAAGATATGTGCAGTCCGATGTCTGGGCGAGGTTGCGTCACGTCCTGGTGGAAAGAAGTCTTGGCAAGTGCGTATGGTGCGATGCCGTCTAGCGGGGAAACAGGCGCGCGGCGTTGTCGTAGAGGATCTTGCGTTTGGCTTCGGCTCGAATCGGAAGCGCATTGAATTTGTCGATGTTGCCTTTGATTTCCGGAACGCCCGGCCCAGGCCAATCGGTGCCCCACAACACCTTATCCGCAATCTCTTCGATGCGAGGAAAATATTCGAGGAGTTTCTGTGGAGGAATGCCGGAGATATCCATGTACATGTTCTTGTGCCGGCGAACTAGAAAAAAGGCTTCATCCATCCAAAGAGGCCTGCCCCCATGCGCGAGAATCACGACAAGATCCGGATAATCGACGCACACGTCGTCGCACAACATCGGCTGAGCATGAAGATTTCTCGCACCAGGGAAAATCGAGGTTCCGGTATGAACCATGATTGGCATTCCATTGGCCTGAGCGCGTTCGTAAAGCGCGGCCAGTTCACGATTGCCGTCCATGTATTCGTTGGGCGACATCACCTGGTGTGATGGATGAATCTTTATGGCGCGAATTCCAAGCTTGGCCAGGCGATCCATTTCCGCCCCAGCGTCGGGGACCGTTCCTGGGAGCACGCCACCAAACGCAATCAGGCGATCCGGTGCTGCTTTGCAATAGCGCGCGCTCCAATCGTTCACTTCGGGAGTGAAGCCGATGATTTGCGGAGCGACGTAATTGATAAGTCCCGCGCGTTCGACACCGAGCTGGTCGAGCAGCGCGAGAAAAGACCTAGGATCGGTGCAATAACGCTCCACATCTGCGTAATCCTTCCGCCCTTGCTTGATCAATTCGAGCGCGGACGCCTTCATCATGTGGTACGGCATGATGTGGACATGGATGTCTATGATCGGCTGCAAGAGTTTTTTCCCCCGCCCAAGCTTGCGGAAGTGCTGTGATCCATTAATTGAAACGAACGTATTGAAAATTCAACGGCTGGTTGTTGACTCCGCGAATCGGAGGAGCAATCCAATTCGCGAACTTGCCCGGTTCGACAACGCAACCGCTCATTAAAGATTGAACGTGGGCGTAGTCCTCAGGAGTTGGCAGCCAGTCTGACTGGTGATTCTTCCACGATTCTTCGGTCAAGACTTCTCCCGCCGGGTTGATGAAATGTCCCGCGAAATTACCGATGGCGCGGTGAAAACCCTTGTGGGGCAAGGTCAAGCGGAAGGGAATGCCGACGCTATCAATTACCCGCTGCCAGCGGGCAACTCCATCTTCAATTTCGCCGATGTAGTCATCGCGGAGGCGTTCGTTCAGCGCAGTCAACGCTGGTACCTGCTTCGCGACGATTTTATTTCCGATGACTTCATAAACCGGATAGCTAGCTTCGCTCAAAACGTGGTCGTCCTCGAGTTTGGTCTCGCGAAATCGCCCTTTCAAGCCGGTCGTAAAATAGTTCGCCGCGTTGGAAGAGACATCGGAACCGTAAAGGTCGAGCGTCACGCTGTAGTGGAAATTCAAATATCTTTGAATCGTCTGCAGATCGATCACACCCAGGGCCCGGACGCTCAATGGGTCATCGACCTTGTGTTCCTTCATTACTTCACAGGTTCGTTGGATAATGCGGCTCACGCCGGTTTCTCCGACAAACATGTGGTGGGCTTCCTCGGTCAGCATGAAGCGGCAAGTGCGCGAGAGCGGATCGAAGCCTGATTCCGCAAGGGCGCACAGCTGGAATTTGCCGTCGCGATCGGTAAAAAACGTAAACATGTAAAAGGCCAACCAATCGGGGGTGGGCTCGTTGAACGCGCCGAGAATGCGCGGATTGTCGGTATCGCCCGAGCGCCGCGCGAGCAAAGCTTCGGCTTCTTCGCGGCCATCGCGTCCGAAGTAGCGATGCAGCAAATAAACCATGGCCCACAGATGGCGCCCTTCTTCGACGTTTACCTGAAAAATGTTCCGCAGATCGTAGAGCGAGGGACAGGACATTCCCAACATGCGCTGCTGCTCGACGGAGGCGGGTTCCGTGTCTCCTTGAGTAACGATAATCCGCCGTAAGATCGAGCGATATTCTCCTGGCACATCCTGCCAAGCCGGCTGGCCCTTATGAACACCGAAATTTACGAGGCGTTTCTCGTCGCGCGGCTGCAGAAAAATTCCCCAGCGATATTCCGGCATGCGCACGTAGTCAAATTGCGCCCAGCCATCCGGTTCGACACTGATCGCCGTGCGCAGATACACCTCGTAGGCGTTGCTTTCCGTCGGTCCCATATCGTACCACCAGCTCAGATATGCCGGCTGCCAGTGCTCGAGCGCGCGCTGTAAAACGCGGTCCCGGCCCAAATCCACGTTATTCGGAATTTTGTCCGTGTAATTGATCATTGCGTTCTCCTCAGTGAGGCTGCTCGAGCCCATATTTCAAACTCGTTCCCAATTAAATTTTACGGGCGCGCCCGTGCCGTACACCTTGAGCGCGCCGTTCACGCCGACGGCGTTCGGGCGGATGAAAATCCAGTTTTGCCAGGCCGAGAGCCTGCCGAAAATGCGCGTCTCCAGTGTTTCGGCGCCGCCAAAACGCAGATTGGCCTCAAGCCCTGTGAGCGCATCGGGTGAAAGCGCGGTGCGCGACTCGATGGCCTGTCGGATTTCATCGTCCCAGTCGAGATCATCGGGCGCCGCGGTGACCAGCCCTGCGTCCAGGGCCTCCTTAACCGGGAGTTTTGCGCCAATTTGCCCGCACAATTTATCAAGCAGGCCAGCATCTTGATAAAAGCGTGCCGCTAAACGGGGAAGGCGATTGACCATGGGAAGCGGTCCGAAATTCATTTTCGAGAGCGCCATCGTGGCAGTGTTTTCGCCATCTTGCGCGTCCCGCATATAGATGCGGTCCGCTGCGAGCGCCAATTCCAGTAGCGTGCCCGCGAAGCAGGAACCCGGTTCGGCAATCGCATAGATTGATCGGGAAGCGACATCCAGGCGCGCGAAAGTGCGGCGTATCATGCCGAGGACTTCGCGAACGAACCAATTGTGCTGATGTTGCAAAATGAATTCGTCAATGGCGAGGACGGCGTCGGAATTTCCTGTGGTTTTGAGGATCCACAAACCCAGCTCCAACTCGCTGGTGCGCAAAGTCAGAATGGCGTCATCGAGCTCACGGGCCATCTGCAAAGGCCACCAGTCCGCGCCGGCAGTCAGCACTTTCTCGAGCGAGGTTTGCGTCACGGACTGTGGTGCGCGGACCGTGAGCGTCGCTGTGCGAGCCTCACGATTCCATTCTACGTTGACATATTCGTAGTGAAGCCCCGCCCCATCCACGCGTCGCTTCAAAGGAGTCAGAACCACTCCTTTCGCGTTTGAGGGGCGATCGCTCTTGTCCGCCAGTTGAGCGGCGCGCTTCTTGATGTACTCGGCAAATTGTTGCGGCTTCACGACCTCATCAACAAGCCGCCAGTCTTTCGCGCGTTGTCCACGGACGCCATCGGCGGTGGTGCAGAAAATGTCGGCATGATCCCGGCGCACTTTTCGCTTGTCTGTAACGCGGGTGAGTCCGCCCGTGCCTGGTAGAACGCCCAGGAGCGGAAGCTCAGGCAAGCTCACGGCGGAGGAGCGATCGTCCACCAGGACGATCTCATCGCACGCCAACGCTAGTTCATAACCGCCCCCTGCAGTCGTTCCATTGCAGGCGGCGAGAAATTTCAGGCCGGAGTAGGCGCTGGCATCTTCGATTCCATTGCGCGTTTCATTTGTGAATTTGCAAAAGTTGACTTTCCAGGCGTGTGAAGAAAGTCCCAGCATATAGATGTTGGCGCCGGAACAGAAAATGCGGTTCTTCGCGCTGCTGATGACGACCGAGCGAATTTCCGGGTGTTCGAAGCGGATTCGCTGCAGCGCGTCATGGAGCTCGATATCGACTCCGAGGTCGTACGAGTTCAGCTTGAGCTTGTATCCCGGCCGGATTCCTCCGTCTTCGGCCACGTCCATGGTGAGCGTGGCGACAGGGCCGTCGAACGTTAATCGCCAATGTTTGTAACGCGATGGCTCGGTTTGGAAATCTACCGCGCCCATTTTTTCCTGCAGATCTTGCGCTGCAACCGCGTCCACGGCGCCCTCCTACCGAAGATTAGCCTGCAAAGCCGCTTTCAATTTGACGAAACTTTCTTCCGCCGATATTCCCGAAGTGTCGATAGAGAGATCTGCTTTTTCATAGAGCGGCTCTCGAGCCTGAAGAATCCGGCGCAGGTCTTCCATGGCTTTCGGATTTCCAGCCATGGCGCGAAAATCACCTTGTTCCATCACGCGAGACATATGCTCCTCGGGCCGCGCTTTGATCCAGACGGTGAAGCAGTGCGACAGAAGATAATCGTACGTCTCTTTCTCCGAAACCACGCCGCCACCGACCGAAAGCACCGCACGGTCGTATTCCTGGACCACGCGTTCGAGCGTGCGCTTTTCGATGGCGCGATAACCGGATTGCCCATAGAGCGAAAAAATTTCAGCCAAGGGCATTCCCGTGTCCGTTTCAATCTCGCGGTCCAATTCAACAAAGGGGGCATTCATCTCTTGACCAAGTTTAGCGCCTAGGGTGGACTTTCCGGCGCCACGCAAGCCGATCAAGGCGACCCGCTGGCGACGAGCATCTTCTTCCGGGCCGAAGTCACGCAAGAGACGCGATGCCACGTCTTCGAGACGATGCGCGGGGAGACGTTCCAGAAAACGCGAGATGAGTTGTTTTTCGTTCGGTTCTTTCGTTGCAGGGGCAAACAATTCCGCAAGCGACACGTTCAACGCCTTGGCTATCCGGCGCAGGAGAACAATCGAGACATTCCCTTCACCCGCTTCGAGCTGGGCAAGATGACGCTCGGACACGTGCGCATCCCGGGCTATCACTTTTCGGGTCATCGCGCGGCGATTTCGCAGTTCGCGGATGCGCTTGCCGAGGGTGGACAAAAAATCCGCTTCCGGAGCCAAAGCCTTCCTGTGGAGAATCGCGGGTTTAGAGTTGAGGCTTGTTGCCATGAACGAGCCCAGCAAAAGTACAAATGCACTATACTACATATCTCTGCAGAAGCGTCAGGCGAATTCCAACCTAGCTGCGGTTCCTTGTTCTAGCCAAACTGATCTCGAACAAACACTATAGGTAACATGCTTATCTACAGTTGATTAGAAGATGGAGTTTAATGGTCCAGCAGGCCGGTTTTCTTCCGCCATGAGTTAGAATATGCATTATTGTGCCTATCGATGGTGTGGACTCTGCCGAACCCCATGATTTGGTTTCCGCTCGCGGTGCTTCTGGGGTCCTTCACCTGCTTTCTCATCTAACGTACAATTGCTGAAGTAGCGTTTAGCGAATGTGAAGCGGCTGGTGGCGCGATGACGGGAAAAAACGGCGGACGATACGTCATTACAGAAAGTCAGCACGCGCTGGCTATGCCTATTCACGGGCTTCACGACGACAAGGGTCTTGCCACGCTATCCGGCCGCACTTTGCAAGCGAACCGAGGAATAGGTCTCAATCTCGACTGGGTGGAAGAGGTACGCGTCAATACCAGCGCGGTCGAACGCCGGGCGCAAACTCTGGTCACGCGACGAACCGTGAAGAAAGAGTGGCAGGCGGCATGGCTCCTGCGTGCGATCACTTGCATGGATCTTACGACGCTCTCCGGCGATGATACCGCCGAGCGTGTGCGGCGACTGTGCGCGAAAGCACGCCGGCCTATTCAGGAGGAGCTCGAAAAGCAATTAGGCATCGAGCAGCTGGGCATCAAAGTGGCTGCTGTGTGCGTGTATCATGCTTTCGTCGAAACGGCTCTCCGCGCACTCGAGGGCAGCGGGATTCGGGTGGCTGCAGTCTCCACCGGCTTTCCCGCAGGGCTCTCGCCGATTCAGGAACGAGTAGGGGAGATCCGGCGCTCTGTCGAGACTGGAGCGCACGAAATCGACGTTGTAATAACGCGCGCACACGTTCTCGGCGGAAAGTGGCAAGAGCTGTATGACGAAGTGGCGGCGTTCAAGGACGCCTGCGGACCCGCGCACATGAAAGTGATTCTCGGCACCGGCGACTTGCTGACGCTGCGCAACGTGGCGCGAGCCAGTGTGGTAGCGATGATGGCGGGCGCTGACTTCATCAAGACGTCGACAGGCAAGGAAACAGTTAATGCCACGCTGCCTGTGGGTCTAGTGATGACCCGCGCCATCCGCGAGTACGCCCAAGAAACCGGCATGGCGGTAGGCTTCAAGGCTGCGGGCGGCATTCGGACCGCAAAGCAATCGCTCGAGTGGCTGGCATTGATGAAGGAAGAGGTCGGGCCATCGTGGTTGAGCGCGGAGCTTTTCCGTTTTGGAGCGAGCGGAATGCTGGCGGACATCGAGCGCCAACTCGAACACCAAGCCACGGGAAGATATTCGGCGGAGCATCGACATCCGATGACTTAGTGCCGAAAGTTTGCGGACCATAAAGGAAGAATCGAGCTGGGCGGAATGAGTATTGCCGAAAAATTCGTGAGCATGGAATACGGTCCCGCGCCGGAGGATCCGCGCGAAGCGCTTGTTTGGCTGGATGCTCATGGCCGCCGCTTCGGACATTTTATCGATGGCGGCTGGCAGGCACCCGCTAGTGGACAGTTCTTCGAAACAAACGATCCATCCACGGGTGAAGTTCTCGCGCAGGTCGCACAGGGGTCTGCGGCCGACGTGGATGCCGCTGTAAAGGCCGCGCGTGCGGCGCTTCCCGTTTGGCAATCGCTTTCTCCACATGTAAGGGCCCGCTACCTCTATGCGCTGGCGCGCCAAATCCAAAAACATTCGCGGCGCTTGGCGGTCCTCGAGACGCTCGACAACGGCAAGCCGATTCGCGAGAGCCGCGATATCGACATTCCGCTGGTCAGCCGGCACTTCTATCACCACGCCGGCTGGGCGCAGCTTCTCAAGCAGGAATTTCCCGGTCATACAGCCTGCGGCGTTGTTGGGCAAATCATTCCGTGGAATTTTCCGTTGCTGATGCTGGCGTGGAAGATTGCGCCTGCGCTCGCGACTGGAAACACAGTGGTGTTGAAACCCGCCGAATTCACGCCACTGACGGCGCTGGCGTTCGCCGAGATTACCAGGGAGGTCGGCCTGCCCCCCGGAGTCGTGAACATCGTGACGGGGGACGGATCGACGGGGGAAGCGCTCGTCAAGCATGCGGATGTCGATAAGATTGCCTTCACCGGTTCAACCGAGGTTGGGCGGGCAATTCGCAAAGCTACGGCAGGAAGCCACAAAAAACTCTCGCTGGAACTAGGCGGAAAATCTCCATTCATTATTTTTGAAGATGCAGACCTGGACAGCGCGGTGGAGGGACTGGTTGACGGCATCTGGTTCAATCAGGGGCAAGTGTGTTGCGCGGGCTCGCGCTTGCTGATGCAGGAAAGCGTGGCGGAAACACTCATCGCCAAAATCCAAGCGCGGATGAACACGCTGCGGATAGGCCCACCGCTCGACAAAGCCATCGATCTCGGCGCGATCATCGCGCGCGTGCAATTGGAACGTATTCAGCGTCTAGTGGATCAGGGCGTGGCGGAAGGCGCGACCTGCTGGCAACCGGCTCTGCCGATGCCTTCGCGAGGTCTTTATTTCCCTCCCACTTTGCTGAGCAACGTACATCCCACATCGGTCGTTGCGCAGCAGGAAATTTTTGGCCCGGTTCTGGCGGCGATGACTTTCCGCACGCCGCGCGAAGCGGTGGAGCTCGCCAACAATACGGTCTACGGCCTGGCGGCGAGCGTGTGGAGCGAGAGCCTCAATGTCGCGCTGCACGTGGCCGCGCAACTAAAGGCCGGCGTCGTGTGGGTGAATAGTACGAATCTTTTCGACGCCGCGTGTGGGTTCGGAGGCTATCGGGAAAGTGGTTTTGGCCGCGAAGGGGGCAGGGAAGGCCTGCTCGAATACCTGGAGCCGGTATGGTTCAAAGAAGCGCCGCCGGCGCGGCCCGTGCCGTTGGCCATCGATCAGCCGCCCGAAGAACGCGTGGATTCCTCGGCTCCGCCGATCGACCGCACGGTGAAACTTTACATTGGCGGAAAGCAGGCCCGGCCGGATTCCGGTTACAGCATCGAAGTGCGCGGAGCGGATGGACGCTTGCTCGGCGAGGCGCCGCTCGGCAATCGCAAAGATATTCGCAACGCCGTCGAAGCCGCGCGCAAGGCGGAAGGCTGGGCCAAGGCCACCGCTCACAACCGGGCGCAGGTGTTGTATTACATTGCCGAAAATCTGGCCCAACGCGGAGACGAAGTAGCCGCGCGAATGGCCGCCGTGGTTGGCCAAAAGCACGCCGAAGCCGAAGTGCGGACAGGAATCGAGCGGATTTTTTCGTACGCCGCCTGGGCGGACAAATTTGACGGAGCGGTTCACAATCCGCCGTTCCGCAATGTGGCGTTGGCCATGCGCGAGCCTGTTGGGACGGTAGGAATCGTCTGCCCTGCAGAGGTTCCACTGCTTGGTTTCTTGTCGCTCGTCATGCCCGCTGTCGCGCTTGGGAACACTGTGATCGCCGTCCCTTCGGAGGCGTACCCGCTCATCACCGGTGATCTTTACCAAGTGTTCGAGACCAGCGATGTGCCCGGAGGCGCGATCAATATTGTTTCGGGCCGGCCCGCGGAATTGCTGAAAGTGCTCGCGGAACACGACGATGTTGACGCGATCTGGTGCTTCCGCGATGAAGCCAGCAGCACGGCTGCGAAGTCGCTCTCAGTTGGCAATTTGAAGCAGGTTTTCACCAATGAGGGGCGCGCAATCGACTGGTTCAGGGCGGAACAAGGCGAGGGCGCGTGGTATCTCCAGCATGCCACGCAGGTGAAAAATATTTGGGTGCCCTATGGCGAATAAGCTTAGGACGTCGACGCGTCGAGGGCTATAAGCGCGTAGCTAGACAGGTGAGCCCTGTTCGTGTTTGGCCCGCGGCCTTTGTTTCAGAAATAATCCCACGAGAAAAAGTAGTGCTCATCATCACTCGGTCCTCCATAACCCATACTTAGTGCCGCGTCCGCATGTTTTAAATCGCGCTTCGCGCAGCAGACAACGATAGTCACTATTATGTTAAAGTCTCTCTCACAATTTGGCTGTTGAAGCTCTTGCTTGAGAGGAGGAATCCGTGTCAAATTCCTCGTCCTCAGAGTTTAGGCGGAGTGAGGCGAAGATAGGAAAGCCCATCTGACAGCCCAATCGCGCTCAAGGAAAAGCGGATGAAAGCCGCCGTCTTGCACGAGTTCAAGCAGCCGCTGGCGATGGAAGAAGTCGCGCGGCCCGTGCCCGGCCTCAACGACGTGCTCATCGAGGTGGAAGCTTGCGGTGTCTGCCATTCTGATCTCCATTTGGCCGATGGAGATTGGAGGCAATTTGCGGGCATCGTGAAAAAGCCGCTCATTTTGGGGCATGAAATAGCGGGCCGCGTTGTGGAAAAGGGTGCGGGCGTGCAAAATTTGCAGATCGGCGACCGCGTCGGCGTGCCGTGGATTCACTGGACGTGCGGGGAATGTGAATTTTGCAAGGAGGGAAACGAAAATCTCTGCAGCAAGCAGATGATTACCGGTGCCACCGTGGACGGCGGGTACACCGAATTCGTGAAAGCTCCGGCGAGTCACGCAACGAAAATCCCGGCGAATCTCGCACCCAAGGAGGTCGCTCCTCTCTTCTGCGCGGGGGTTACCGTCTATCGCGCCCTGAGACAATCCAGAATTTCGCCAGGTCAACGTCTCGCAGTTTTCGGGGTTGGCGGCCTGGGACACCTCGCCATTCAAATTGGCCGCAGCCTTGGCGCCGAAGTCGCGGCCATCGATATTTCCGTTGAAAAGCTTGCGCTGGCGCGCACGTTGGGGGCTTCGACCAGTTTGAACGCAGCATCCTCCAATGTGGTGAAAGAATTGCTCGGGATGGGCGGCGCCCACGTTGCCATCGTAACGTCCGCTGCAAAGGCCGCCTACGATATGGCTTTCTATGGTCTGCGTCCGTCGGGAACTCTTCTCGTCGTTGGCCTACCAGCAGAGGACGTGGGCTTCCCGCCTATAATGATGGCCGCGAAAGAGGTCCATATCCATGCCACGGCTGTCGGCACGCGCAAGGATTTGGAGGAAGTTTTGGCGATGGCGGCATCGGGGAAGGTACGTTGCCAGGTGACCTCGCGTCCGCTGGCTCAGGCGAACGAAGTGTTGGAAGAATTGCGTCAAGGCCGAATCTCGGGACGGGTTGTTTTGACGCCGCATTGAGAATCAAACGAGTTCAGAAGGAGCTTTCGAGCAATGCGCGTCAAGCAACTATTTGATCTGACCGGAAGAGTGGCCATCATCACGGGCGGGTCAATCGGACTGGGCCGCCAGATGGCGGAAGGCCTTGCGGAGATGGGCGCAAATGTCGTGCTATGCGCACGCAAGAAGGAACGCTGCGAAAAGGCCGCCGAAGAGTTAAAGAAACTCGGCGTTAAGACTTTGGCCCTCGGCTGCGACGTGAAAACCCCGGCGGAGATTCAGCAGGTTGTCGATGCCACCATGTCCGCATTCGGCCGCATCGATATTCTCGTCAACAATGCCGGCACTTCCTGGGGGGCGCCCGTAGAAGAGATGCGGCTCGAACATTGGAACAAGGTTATCGAAACGAATCTGACGGGTACATTCTTGTTCTCTCAGGCTGTCGGCAAGGTTATGGTCGCGCAGCGCCGCGGGAAAATTATCAATATCGCGTCGGTTGCCGGCCTCGGCGGCGCTCCGCCGGAGTTTCAGGCCATCGGGTACCACGCAAGCAAAGGCGGCGTGATCATTTTCACGAAAGACCTGGCGTGTAAATGGGGGATTCACAATATCCAGGTAAATTCCATTGCGCCTGGTTGGTTTCCGACCAACATGTCGCAGGTGTTGATAGAAAAAAACAAAGAAACTTTCTTGCGCTCGATACCCCTGCGCCGCTTCGGCAACGAAAGCGATTTGAAAGGCGCGGCGGTTTTTCTTGCATCGGACGCTTCTGATTACGTCACGGGCCATGTGCTCGTCGTTGATGGAGGACAATCGGCTTGAGCGATACTCCGATCCCATGAATATTCCTCTCACACCTCTTCGTTGCCTGCGTTACGCCGAGCAGCAATATCCCTACCGGACGGCCATCGTCTGCGGCAACGATCGATTCACGTATGCGCAATTTGCGGACCGTTCGGCACGTCTCGCGGGCGCATTGCGCCAAGTGGGCGTGAAAGCGGGAGATCGCGTCGCCTTTCTCAGCTTGAACTGCCATCGGCTGCTCGAAGCGTACTACGGCGTTCTGGAGGCCGGAGCGGTTCTGCTCCCCTTAAATATCCGGCTGGCACCCGCGGAGCTTGCCTACATCTTGAACGACTCCGGCGCCAAGGTGCTGTTCCTCGAAAAAGAATTTCTTGGCTTAGCCGAAACTTTTCAGCAGAGCGCTCCAGGTGTGGAGGCTTTTTATTCTCTCAACGCTGTCCCGGAGGCGAGTTGGTTGTCCTCCCGCAATTACGAAGCGCTTCTTGCTGCCGCGACTCCCTACCGCGCGGATATCATGGAGATCGACGAAAACGCAGTCGCTGAACTTTTCTACACCAGCGGCACCAGCGCCGAGCCCAAAGGAGTAATGCTCTCCCACCGGAACATTTACTTGCACGCCTTGAATACTTGCCTGACTTTTGACGCCACGCGCGACGTCGTCCAGATTCACACTATTCCGTTGTTCCACGCGAACGGCTGGGGCGCGGCACACTACCTCGCCCTTGTTGGAGGGAAGCACGTGATGGTGCAGCGGTTCGATATTGCACAAATTTTCCGTTTGATCGAGCAGGAGCGCGTTCAATCGATGTGCCTGGTGCCTACCATGGCCACGGCGATGGTCAATTCACCCGAGCGGTTGAAGCACGACCTGAGCAGCTTGGAAACGATCAACATAGGCGGCGCAGCGTCGTCGCCAACGCTCGTTCGTGAAGTCGAAGAGAAACTGGGCGGCTCTTGCCGCTCAGGCTACGGCCTCACCGAAACTTCACCGACACTTTCGCTTTCTAAAATGAAGCTCGGGCTCGAGTGGGCTGACGACCAAAAATATATCAATCAGGCCCGAACAGGTTACGCAATTCCTGGAGTGGAGCTGCGCGTGGTGGACGCCAACGACAATGACGTTCCGCACGACGGAAAAGCCATCGGGGAAATTGTCGCCCGGGGCGACGGCGTCATGCTGGGGTATTGGAGGCAGCCCGAGGCGACTGCGGAAGCCATGCGCGGCGGCTGGTTTCACACCGGGGATATGGCCACGATCGAGGAAGACGGTTATCTTCTCGTTGTCGATCGAAAGAAAGAGATCATCGTCAGCGGCGGAGAAAATATTTCTTCACTCGATCTGGAGAAGACTCTTCTGGCGCACCCGACCGTCTACGAAGTGGCGGTCATTCCCGTTCCCGATGAGAAGTGGGGAGAAGTGCCGAAGGCGTTAGTGGTCTTGAAGCCGGGAATGAAGGCGAGTGAGCAGGAACTTCTGGAATTCTGCCGCTCACGCATTGCCCACTATAAAGTTCCGCGATCTGTCGAGTTTCTGGATAGCCTGCCGAAGACAGGCACAGGGAAAATTCTGAAACGAGATCTGCGGAAGAAATATTGGGCTGGACAGGATACGATTCGGCCGGAGTTCGCAACGCGCAAGCAAGATTGATTCGAGTGCATTCTCGATACGGCGGAGGAGTCTGAAATGGATCTGAATCTTACAGCCGAGGAAACGAAGTTTCGCGATGAATTTCGCGGCTGGCTCACTGCCAACGTTCCGAAGGATTGGGACGAGCGACGGGAAGATTCGCTCGATGTGCGTTTCGAATATCTGCGAGCCTGGCAGCGAAAACTTTACGAGGGTGGCTGGGCCGGAATTTCCTGGCCCAGGGAATTTGGCGGGCGCGGCGCAAGCTTGATGCAGCAAGTCATCTTCTGGCAGGAAATGGCGCTGGCCGGGGCGCCGCCGATGGCCAACGTCCTGGGACTCGGCCTTATTGGCCCCACAATCATCGCCTTCGGCACTGAAGAACAGAAGAAGCGCTACCTCCGAAAAATTCTGAGTGCCGAAGAGATTTGGTGCCAAGGATTCTCCGAGCCAAACGCCGGCTCCGATCTGGCGAATCTGCAAATGGAAGCGCGGCTGGATGGCGGCCACTACATCGTAAATGGGCAGAAAGTTTGGACCAGTTATGGCTGGATCGGCGATTGGTGCGAACTGGTGGTGCGTACCGATCCTGCCGCGCCCAAGCACAAAGGCCTAACCGTTTTGCTGGTGAACATGAAGACGCCTGGGGTGGAAGTTCGTCCCCTGCGCCAAATGACCGGCGAAACCGAATTCAACGAACTATTTTTCCGCGATGTGCGCGTGCCCGTTGAGAACGTCGTCGGCAAAGTGAATCAGGGCTGGGACGTGGCCATTGGCACGCTGATGCACGAGCGCGGCACGTTTGGTGCAGGTCTGCAAATCATTTATAAGCGCAATATGGACCGGCTCATCGATCTCTCACGCACCATTCACAAGAACGGCCGTCCCGCGGCCCAAGATCCGCTCACGCGCCAGAAGCTCGCGCAGTGTTACGCGGAAATTGAAATCATGCGCCTGAATCAGATGCGCGCGTTCAGCCGCATCAGCGCCACCGGAGTTCCCGGCCCGGAAGGCTCGATTCAAAAAATCTTTTGGAGCGAGCTGAACCAACGCTTCCAGCAAATCGCGCAGGAATTGCTCGGTGCGTACGGCCAGCTCGAAGCTGCGGACAGCCACGCCATCGACAAAGGTATTTGGTCTTACGGCTATCTGCGCTCACGCGGCAACACCATCGAAGCAGGGACATCGGAGATTCAGCGCAACATCATCGGGCACTTCGTGCTCGGGCTGCCCAGAAGTTATTGAGCGTCCCTTACGCGAGAGGAAAACGCGATGCAATTTGAATTGAGCGAGAGCCAGGGAATTCTGAAAGATAGCGCGCGGAAATTCTTTGCCGGCGAGTGCCCGATTGCTGAAGTGCGGCGATTGATGGAAGCGGACACGGCTTACGACGCTGGGCTCTGGACCAAGTTGGCTGAGCAGGGGTATACCGGCATCATTTTCCCCGAAGAATACGGTGGCGTTGGTCTAGGCAAGGTCGAACTTATCCTTTTGATGGAGGAAGCGGGCCGCGCGCTCCTTCCCGGCCCCTTTTTCTCCACGGTGGTGCTTGCGGGCGCCGCGATCGACGGCCTGGCCACTTCGGAACAGAAGAAGAAATACCTCGCGCCCATTTGCCGCGGTGAAGCGCGCTCCACGCTTGCCATCCTCGAAGCTGGCGCAAGCTGGGATCTGGCGGACATTCGCATGACGGCGGCAGATGGAAAGCTTACTGGAGAAAAATTATTTGTCACCGACGCTGCCGTGGCTAATTTCCTTCTCGTCGTGGCCCGCAATGGAGTGTTCCTTGTGAACGCTAAATCGCCCGGACTTACCATTTCACCGATGTCCGGAATGGATTTCACGCGCAAGCTTTACGCCGTGCAATTTCACGGCACGCCCGCGGAAAAGCTGGGTGAAACGTCCGCACTCTCCAAACCGCTCGGTGTGGCCACCACGGCGCTTGCCGCGGAAATGGTCGGCGGTATGCAGCGCACGCTCGATATCACCGTCGAATACGCGAAAACGCGCAAACAATTCGGCAAGCCCATCGGAATATTCCAGGCGGTGCAGCACCAGTGCGCGGACATGTATCTGGAAACCGAGAGCGCCCGCTCGGCCGCGTACTACGCCGCCTGGGCTCTCGAAGAAAATTCCCCCGATGCAGCCGCGGCCGTCTCGATCGCGAAGATGTACGCGAGCGACGCCAGCCGCACGGTCGGAAACCGCGGGATTCAGATTCACGGAGGCATGGGCTTTACCTGGGAAAACGACTTGCATTTGTATTACCGGCGCGCGAAATCGTCGGAGACCGCGTTCGGCGACGCCACGTTTCATCGCGAGCGCATTGCGCAACTGGTGATCGATGCGGGCGCGGTTTCCGCGCGTAGCGCTTAGTTATCCAAAGCAAAGAGAGCGACTGACATGAGCGACTTGGTCCAACTTACAAAAGACAACGGCATCGCCGTCATCACGATCAATAATCCACCCGTGAATGCCCTTAGTCCGGGGGTGCCGGAGGGAATAGCTGCAGCGATCGATGAAATCGATCGCGACGCAAGCGTCACGGCCGCCGTCTTGATTGGCGGCGGCCGCACCTTCGTCGCGGGCGCCGACATCAAGGAATTCGGCAAAATTACTTCGGGGAAAGCCAGCCGGGGCGAGGGATTTAAGCCACTGTTGCTACGCGTGGAAGACAGCCGCAAACCAGTGGTGATGGCCATTCACGGCACCGCATTTGGCGGCGGGTTGGAGCTGGCGATGGCCGGCCACTACCGCGTTGCCGCTCCGAGTGCTCAAGTCGGCCAGCCGGAAGTGAAGCTCGGCATTATTCCTGGCGCCGCGGGTACGCAACGCCTCCCGCGGCTTGCAGGCGTGGCGAAAGCCGTCGAGATGTGCGCCGAAGGCAATCCGATCAATGCCCAGGATGCACTGAAATCCGGCATTCTTGACCGGATTATTGAAGGCGACCTGCTCGCCGGCGCGATTGCCTTTGCACGCGAAATTTCCGGCAAGCCGGCACCCAAATCGCGCGACCGAAACGGCAAGTTGGGAACGCCTAAGGAGAACGCCGGAATTTTCGCCGCTGCTCGCGAAAACGCTCGAAAGAAACAGCGCAATTTAATCGTCCCAATCGCGGCCATCGACGCCGTCGAGGCCGCCACAAAGCTTCCTTTTCTCGAAGGCTCCCAGAAAGAGCAGGAGCTTTTCACCAAATGCCTTTTTTCGGATCAATCGAAAGCGCTTATCCACGTTTTCTTCGGCGAGCGCGAAGTTTCGAAAATCCCTGACGTCCCCAAGGAAACGCCAGTCATTCCCGTGAACAGCGCCGCGGTGGTGGGTGCAGGAACGATGGGTGGCGGAATCGCGATGGTCTTCGCAAACGCCGGAATTCCCGTGCTGCTCAAGGAGACCGATCAAGCCGCGCTCGAGCGCGGCCTTGCCAACATTCAGAAAAACTATGCCAACTCCGTCAAGCGCGGCAGGTTCACGCAGCAATTCGTCGACGAGCGATTGAAATTAATCAAGCCGACGCTCACCTACGATGGTTTTGCGGCCGCTGACATGATCATCGAGGCCGTCTTCGAAGGAATGGCGCTCAAGAAACAAATCTTTGGTGAGCTGGACCGCATCTGCAAGCCCGGCGCTATTCTTGCCAGCAACACCTCCACCCTCAACGTCGACGAAATTGCTTCAGCTACGACACGCCCCCAAGCCGTCATCGGCACGCATTTTTTCAGCCCCGCGAACGTCATGCGTCTGCTTGAAATCGTTCGCGGCAAAGCCACTGGCAAGGAAGTGATTGCCACCTGCATGCAACTCTCGAAGAAACTCGGAAAAGTCGGCGTGCTCGTCGGCAATTGCATGGGCTTCGTCGGCAACCGCATGTTCGGTCCGTACCGACGCGAAGCCCAGTTCCTCATGGAAGAAGGCGCAAGCGTCGAGGCCGTCGACGCTGCGCTGTACGAATTCGGGATGGCCATGGGGCCGCTCGCAACGGGCGATCTCGCTGGTCTCGACGTCGGCTGGCGCATCCGCAAGGAATACCAGCATCTGCAAAAACCCGGCGTGCGCCAGCCACTCGCCGAAGACCGCCTTTGCGAACTCGGCCGCTATGGACAAAAAACTGGCGCCGGTTGGTATAAGTACGATGAGAACCGCCGCGCGATCCCCGATCCTGAAGTCGCCGCACTCGTCAAGAAGTGGGCTGCTGAAGCCGGCATTTCACAGCGTCAAATCTCGGCCGAAGAAATCGTCGACCGGTGCATTTACGCGCTCGTTAATGAAGGCGCGCGCATCCTCGAAGAAGGCTTCGCTCTTCGCGCTGTCGATGTCGACATCATCTATCTAAACGGCTACGGGTTTCCCGCCTATCGCGGCGGACCGATGTGGTACGCGGACACCGTCGGCTTGAAAAAAGTGTACGACCGCATCTGCGAGTTTCAGAAGCAACATGGCGAGCTCTGGACTCCTGCGCCGCTGCTCAAGCAATTGGCAGAGCAGGGCAAGACTTTCGCTGAATTCAATAAGCAGCAGGGCGCCGCCGCGTAGAATTCCAAGGTGACGAATGGGTCGAGTTTTTCTTGTGCGCCATGCGCAAGCATCTTTTCTTGCGGCTAATTACGATAAGCTTTCCGCGGTCGGCGAAGTGCAAGCCCGCCGGCTCGGTGAGTTTTGGGCAAAACACAAAATTACCTTTGACCGCGTTTGCTCGGGCCCCGCCGCGCGTCACCTGGACACCGCCGCAATCGCTAGCGAAGCTTACGCTCGGTCAGGCCGAACCTTGCCGCAGCCTATGGTCCTAGGCGAATTCGCAGCTCCTGAAGAATGATACGCGAATACACAAGTTGCACGCGGCATTCCAGAATTCATCCTCGGAAAAAGATCGTCACGCCAGTTTTCAAAAATTGTTCGAGGCTGTTGTTACGATGTGGGTAGAAGGGCAGATTGTCGTCGACAACGTGGAATCCTGGCCGGAGTTTTGCGCCCGCGTCAATCGAGGCCTCTCGAAATTCTTGTCGAACGGCCGAAGCGGAGAACGGGTCGCCATCTTTTCTTCCGGTGGCCCCGTAGGCGTCGCTGTCCAGCGCGCTTTACACCTGTCCGCGCTCGATACCTTGCGCGTAGCTTGGATGGCCCGAAATTGCTCCTACAGCGAATTCCTTTTCTCCGGCAAGCGTTTTACACTCAGCACGTTTAATTCATTCCCGCATCTGGACGATGAATCTTTTCACACGTATCGCTAGAGGAGGACGCAAAAGAATCCGTGGCCGATTTCCGGGATCAAACCAGCGCCGTTCGGTCAGGAGAAGAGCTGGACCTGGCCAAGCTTGAGCCATTCCTCCGCAGCCACTTCCCACTCGAGGCCGGATCGCTCACCGTACGCCAGTTTCCTAGCGGCCATTCCAATTTGACCTATTCGGTTCGTCTCGGCGAAAGAGAATTCGTGCTTCGGCGCCCTCCCTTTGGCAGCAAAGTAAAAACGGCCCACGACATGGGCCGCGAATTCCGCGTCCTTTCTAAACTTCATGCTGCGTATCCGCCCGCGCCCGAAGTTCTCATCTATTGCGATGATGAATCCATCTTGGGCGCTCCGTTCTATCTCATGGAACCCGTTCGCGGAATCGTTATTCGCCGGGAACTCCCTGCAGGTATGGCTTTTCCTCCTGACACGGCAAGGTGCTTGAGCGAATCGTTCATCGACAATCTCGCTCGCCTGCACAAACTCGATTTCGCCGCCATCGGTCTTGCCGACCTGGGCAAACCTATTGGCTATCTCGAACGCCAGGTCCACGGCTGGACCGAACGGTACTATGGCTCCAAAACGCACGACTACCCGGAAGTGGAAAAAATCTCGGCGTGGATGGCGCAACATCTGCCTTCGACGAGCGGGGCCGCGCTCATTCACAACGACTACAAGTATGACAACGTCGTCCTCGATCCCGACGACGTCACCAAAATCATCGGCGTTCTCGACTGGGAGATGTGCACCATCGGCGACCCGCTCAGCGACTTAGGCAGCACGCTGGCGTATTGGGTCGATGAGAAGGATCCCGATGAGTTGCAGAAAATTCGCTGGGGCCCGACGAATGTCCCGGGTACCCTGACGCGCCGCCAACTTCTCGAGCGCTACGCACAGGCGATGGGCCGCGAAGTTTCCAATATGTCTTTCTATCTCACCTTTGCCCGATTCAAAACTGCCGTCATCATCCAGCAAATTTATTTTCGCTACCATCAGGGTCTCACCAGGGACCAGCGCTTCGCCACGATGCCCACAATCGTCGCCCTTCTCCTGCGCGCTTCACTCCAATGCGCCCAAACAAGCGAAATCTAAATATGCTTCTTGTCATCCGTGATTAAATTCTCGGAGCGACGACTCAAAGAAAATCTTCAGCGGTAGTAACGCACAATCCATTCCGCAACGCAGCATGGCTTTTCCTTTCCCTCGCTTTCCACCGCGACGGAAAAGACCGCTTCAATTCCTTTGGGAAGCTCCTGAAGCGCCGCCAGGGTGAATCGCCCGCGAATCTTCGATCCCGCCAGAACCGGGGCAGGGAAGCGCACTCGATTCAGGCCGTAGTTCACAGCCATGCGAAGCCCGCTTTGAATTTGCACGGCCTGTTTCATCAAGTAGCTGACGAGCGATAGCGTCAAGAATCCGTGCCCGATGGTTGTGCCGTAGGGCGACTCACGTTTCGCGCGCTCGGGATCCAGGTGAATCCACTGTCGGTCTTCCGTCGCCTCCGCAAACTGTTGGATCCGCTCTTGCGTAACTTGCAGCCACTCGGTTACGCCAATCTCGCGTCCGACGAAATTCTTTAAATCATCCACACTTGCTAGCACAACGGGCGTCATCCGATTCTCCCTTTACGATCTGAATTTATCTTGCTCCCGCTTGATGGATTTTCCCTATCGGAGTACCGTGAACCCCTGTGAATCTAAGCGATAAAGTTGTGGTCGTTACCGGCGCCGCCAACGGCATAGGCCGCGCCCTCTGCCGCCGCTTTGCAGCCGAAAAGGCCAAGGCCATCTTCGTTGCGGACATTGACGAGGCTGGAGCCACGCGTGTCGCCAATGAAATCCACGGAACACCTGTGAAAATCGATGTCGCCCGCGAAGCCGACTTGCACGGCTTGGTGAAGCAGGTCACGGACAAACATGGGTCCATCGACCTTTTCTGTTCGAACGCCGGCATTCTCTTCCCCGGTGGTGAAGAAACATCCGACGCTGACTGGCAGCGCATCTGGAATATCAACGTAATGGCTCACGTGTACGGAGCTCGCGCCGTACTGCCCGGAATGCTCGCGCGAAAACAAGGATACTTGTTGCAAACGGTTTCTGCCGCCGGATTGTTGACTATCATCGGGGCCGCACCGTACGCGGTCACGAAACATGCGGCGTTGGCATTTGCCGAATGGCTCGCGATCACCTATGGCGACCGCGGCATCAAGGTTTCCGCGCTGTGTCCCATCGGCGTGCGCACCGACATGCTTCTCAAGGATGAATCCACAGTGGCGGCATCCATCCTGCAAACAGCCATTGAGCCGGAGCAAGTCGCGGAAGCGGTAGTGAAGGGACTCGCCGAGGAAAAATTCCTGATTCTGCCGCATCCCGAAGCGCTCGAATTCTTCCGCAGAAAGGCCTCCGACTACGACCGCTGGCTCACCGGGATGCGGCGCTTGCAGGCCAGCCTGAATCAGCCCAACCCTCAGGCGTAGGCCGAAATTCGCACGAGCGGCCGCGAGCGCATCGCTTCACTCCAGCAGATCGGGTTCCTCGCGGATGATCTTATTCATCAGCGGCTGGCACTGAAACCACCCAGCCAGATGGCTGCCAACTTGCCCTCTCGTCACCGCAGCGTCGGCCGGGTCAATTTTCAGCGGTGTGCCCACTGCTTCCGCCATAAGTTGCGCCTGGCAGCTTCGGTCCATCGTGATGAACCACCAAGCTGCCTCATCCACGGTGTGCCCAACGGTCAATAGTCCGTGATTTCGCAGAATGATCGCCTTGCGCTGGCCGAGAGCTTGCGCGATGCGTTCACCTTCCGTCGTTTGATAGACCACTCCCGTAAAGTCACCATAAACCGTGTGGTCCTCAAAAAATGCGCAGGCATCCTGCGTCAGCGGATCCAGCGTTCGCCCGAGCGAAGACCATGACTTGCCATACGTCGAATGAGCGTGCGCAGCCGCGACAACGTCGGGACGCGCTGCATGCACCTGCGAATGAATCGCGAACGCAGCCACATTCACCGGATATTTTCCTTCGACAACTTCTCCGCGATCGTTCACCAAAATCAAATCCGACGCGCGAATTTGCCCGAAGTGCACTCCAAACGGGTTTACCCAGAAATGATCACTGCGTTCCGGGTCGCGCGCCGTGATGTGCCCGGCGACGCCCTCGTCGAATCCATAGCGCGAGAAAAGGCGAAACGCCGCGGCTAGCCGCTGCTTGCGATGCCGGCGCTCCTCTTCCGGCGTCGCAAACGCCGGCGGTTTTGGAATGTTGAAGATGCTCGCTGGTGCTCCTGCCATATTGCCCCCCCCTCTCAAACGGTATCTGAAAACCACACTAACCGGAATGCGCCTTGGGCCTGCTCCATTTTCCGAGCTCCCATTTCGCAATCGATTCGGTGTGCACCTCGTCGGGCCCATCGGCCAAACGCAACGTGCGCACATTCGCCCACGCGCCCGCCAAAAATGTATCTTGCGAAACCCCGGCCCCGCCGTGCGCCTGGATGGCGCGGTCCAGCACGCGAAGCGTCACATTCGGGGCGATCACTTTGATCATGGCGATTTCGCTCCGCGCCGCTTTGTTCCCGACCGTATCCATCATGTACGCCGCCTTGAGCGTCAGCAGACGCGCCTGCTCGATCTCCATTCGCGAAATCGCAATGTCCGCGCGAATCGTCCCCTGCTCCGCAAGGGGCTTGCCGAACGCCACGCGCGCATGAACCCGTTTGCACATCGTTTCGAGCGCTCGCTCCGCCACGCCGATGCACCGCATGCAGTGATGAATGCGCCCGGGTCCGAGCCGCCCTTGCGCGATTTCGAATCCTCGTCCTTCGCCCAAAAGCATGTTCGAAGCGGGAATGCGCACGTTTTCAAAGGAAATTTCTCCGTGCCCGTGCGGCGCGTGGTCATAACCATACACAGTGAGCATCCGCTCGATTTTCACTCCGGGTAAGTCCAGCGGCACCAGCACCATCGACTGTCGCTTGTGCAGTTGCGCCGCGGGGTCCGTCTTTCCCATAAATATCGCGATCTTGCACCGCGGATCGCCCGCGCCCGACGACCACCACTTCCTTCCATCGATGACATACTCGTTTCCCTCGCGCACAATGCTTGCGCGAATGTTGGTTGCGTCGGACGAAGCCACCTCTGGCTCGGTCATCGAGAAGCATGAGCGAATTTCTCCGGCCAACAGCGGCTTCAGCCATTTTTCTTTCTGTTCCGGGGTGCCATAGCGCGCCAGCACTTCCATGTTTCCCGTATCCGGCGCCGAACAATTGAATACCTCAGGCGCGATTACGCTCCGGCCCATGATTTCGCAAAGCGGCGCATATTCGAGATTCGTAAGCCCCGCGCCATTCTCGTCGTTGGGCAAAAATAAATTCCACAATCCTGCCCCGCGGGCCTTGGGCTTCAGCTCTTCGATGACAAGCGCCGGCTTCCAGCGATCGCGTTCGATCTCCCTCTCAAATCTCTGTTCGTTGGGATAGACGTGTTCGTCCATGAACGCCTGCAGTCGCCGCTGCAGGTCTTTTGTTTTATCGCTAAATGCAAAGTTCATTCTGTTCGCCTACTTGCCTGTGAAAGCCGGCGCGCGCTTCTCCACAAAATGCGCGACGCCTTCCTTGAAATCTTCGCACTGCAGGCTCGCCAGCATCTCACGCTCCGACGTTTCGAACGCTTCCTCGAGCGTCTGGAACATTCCATCGTACACTTGCCGCTTGATCACTCGCATCGACCGCGGGCTAACGCTGGCCGCCAGCTCGCCCGCATACTCCCGCACCTTTTCGAGAAAAACGTCTTGGGGAAAGACTTGGTTCACCAGCCGCATCCGCAACGCTTCCGCTGCGTCAATCATCCGCGCCGAAAAGAGCAAGTCCAGCGCATTCGAATGCCCCACGATGCGCGGCAGCATCCATGCCATTCCATATTCCGCGATCAGGCCGCGCCGCGCGAATGCCGTCCCGAATCGCGCTGCGTCCGAAGCAAAACGAAGATCGCAATAGAGCGCGATCACCAATCCGAGTCCAACCACCGGTCCATTGATCGCCGCAATCATCGGTTTTCCCACACCCGGAAAATAGGAATATTTGCGCTGGAAGTCCCCGCGCACACCCTCGCGCCCTATGCTTCTGCTGTTTTCGAGCGCTTGCGCCCGTCCTCTCGCGTCCAAACCATGTTCCGCGACTCCGCTCAGGAGCGACATGTCGGCGCCAGCACAAAACCCTCTGCCCGCTCCTGTCAACACAATTACGCGGACTTGCTTGTCGCGCTCCGCTTCTCCGACCGCCGCGCGCACCTCGCGCTCCATGACCGCCGTCCAAGCATTTAACTTATCTGGCCGATTCAACGTAATCGTCGCCACGCGATCGACCACCTGATACACGATTTCTTGGTTTGGCATAATGTTCGCGATTATATACAATGCCCGCCGCGTTAGGCACTCTCATCTGTGGGCGGCTATCACCTTCCGCCGCGCGACCCGGTGGGGCGTCGTTCAAAACAAAAAGGCCGATCCCAGGAGCACGCATGCCATTTATTCAAAATCAAGGCGCAAAAATTTATTGGGACGAGCAAGGCCATGGCGCTCCCATCTTGTTGATCATGGGGCTCGGCTGGCCGTCTTACCTATGGCACCGCACTCGGCCTGTTCTCGCCTCCCGCTTCCGTACCATCGCTCTCGACAATCGCGGCGTAGGCCAAAGCGACGTCCCTCCGGGCCCCTATTCGATGGCGTTGATGGCTTCCGACGCCGCGGCCGTCCTCGATGCCGCCGGCGTCGAGCACGCGCATGTGTTCGGCCTCTCCATGGGTGGCATGATCGCGCAGGAGTTTGCTTTGCAATATCCGAAGCGAGTGGAATCCCTGCTTCTCGGCTGCACCGCCCCCGGCGGAACTCATGCCGTCGTCGCCGAGCCCGCCGCGACTCAGCTTCTGTTCGCGCGCGATCTCAGCCCGGAAGAGCTTTCCATGGCAATCAACCCCTTCATCTACGACTCGGGCACTCCGCAGGAACGCATCGATGCTGACTTTGTCCTTCGCAAGGAATGGTTCGCGAGCCCGCAGGGTTACATGGCGCAGTTGCAAGCCATCCTTGCTTGGGAAGCCTACAGCCGCCTTCCGCAGATCAGCGCTCCCACGCTTGTGATTCACGGAGAAACCGACCGGCTGGTGCCGCCGGCAAATGGCAAAATCATCGCTGGGCGCATTCCCGGCGCGAAGCTCGTAATGATCCCGAACGCCAGCCACATTCTCGGTACCGACCAGCCGGATGCCGTGCATCGCGCCGTTGTGGATTTTCTCGATGCGCAATCCGGCCAGCACCTTCACATGCAGGCTTGAGAACATTGCAACCGTCGGCCTGCGCGCTCCAACCGGCGAATCGGAAAAACTACTTGCACATTCAGGTATAATCCCTTCAACTTGCATACGTTCCAGGAGGAGTCATGGCCGAGCCGAGCTACGACGAACTGAAAGCGCGTTTGGCGGAACTGGAAAAGCAGGGAAGCGGTCGCCGAACGGGGGCCCTCGAATTCCGGGTCGGTGAAAAGGGCGGCGTCAGCGTTTATGGCCTCGGCCGCTTTCCGGTCACGCTTTATTACGAGCAGTGGGTTCGACTGCTCGACGCTACTCCTCAACTACGCGCCTTTCTCGATGAAAACAAGTCTGCCGGCAAGCTCAAGCTCAAAGAGAAATAGACAGCTGTCCTTCGAAATCGTGGAAGTCATTTACTGAGCTCCTGTTTCCTCTGGCTATGCGGTTGAATAGTGTTCCTTCGCAGCCGCTGGTTGCTGAACGCTTCCTCGTAAATTATCTGAGCTTTTACGCTCGCCCCAAGTTGGCGCTTGACGAAGAGAGGTTTCCTCGATTAGATGAGATTGCACTATTAAATCGATTTAGGAGCATGAAATGAGCTCATGCGGGCGCTGTCACAAATTTCTCCGAAAGCTTTTGCCATCCATCCTCGTAAGTCTTAGCGTCTCCGTCTCACTGAACGCCCAAAACATCCGTGTCGACGTCACTCCCAGCCATTCCACGAATGCCATCCGTCCTAACGAGGCGCTCGGCGCGGGCATCGACCGGCTTCCTTACGGTTCCGCCGACAAAATCTTTGTCGACGATACCATCAAGCAAGTTCTCTCCGCTGGCTGGAACACTGTGACGTACCGCCAGAACACCGAGCTGCACATAGAAGCCTGGCATTGGAATCCTCAGGGCACTTGGAGCGATCCGTCCGGCAAAGGCTATTTCACCGGTAGCGCTTCGCCTGGCTCAGAAATGCTTCGCCACTCCTATGGCTTTCCTCTTCCTCATCGGGGCGTCACGCACGACGACGGTACGGACAACGTAGGGTTCTCGCGGCTCACCGACGGCGATCCGGATTCGTATTGGAAGAGCAATCCTTATTTGGCGCAGGCCTTCACTGGCGAAGCTGACTCGCTCCATCCGCAATGGGTAATTGTGGATTTGGCAAGCAAGCTGGACGTCAATGCAATCCGCATCGCTTGGGCCGAACCCTACGCCACAAAATATTTAGTTCAGTATTGGACCGGCGACGATCCCATCCGCAAGCCCACCGCCGGCGTTTGGCAAACCTTTCCCGGAGGATCTGTGAACGAGGGCAAAGGAGGAAGCGCAACGCTTCAACTCGCGGCGCAAACTCTGGCGGTGCAATTCATCCGCATCTTGATGACCTCATCGTCGAACACTTGTGACACTCACGGCGCCGCCGATAAGCGGAACTGCCTTGGCTACGCTATTCGCGAGCTTTATCTCGGGACCACCACGCCGGACGGAAAATTTCACGATTTGATCCGTCACACTCCCGATCAAGATCAAACAGCGACGTACTGTTCGTCGGTCGATCCTTGGCACGAGCCGGGCGACCTTAATGAACACGCTGGCGACCAGGTCGGGTTTGATCTTTTCTTCACCAGCGGCGTGACGCGCGGTCTGCCGGCGATGATTCCTATCGCCACGCTCTACGGCACACCCGAAGATGCCGCAGCGGAAATCGCTTACATAGAGAAACGCGGTTATCCCATTTCTTACGTCGAGATGGGCGAGGAAGCCGACGGGCATTACACTCCGCCCGAGGATTACGCCGCTCTGTATATCCAATTCGCCGCGGCGCTTCACAAAGTCGATCCGAAGCTGAAGTTGGGGGGCCCCATTTTCACCGGCGTCAACAAGGACATCGAGACGTGGCCCGATGAACTGGGGAAAACTTCTTGGACCCGGCGTTTTGTCGATAATTTGAAATCGCACGGGCGTATGAGTGATCTGGCGTTCTTCTCGTTCGAACATTATCCGATGGAGCCGGGAAGAATTCAGTGGAGCAGTTTGTACGACGAAGCCAATCTCGTCACCCAAATCATGAGGATCTGGCGCGCAGATGGCGTCCCCGCCGATGTCCCTCTTTTCATCACCGAGTCCAATATTTCCTGGCAATCTTCAGAAGCCTTCGTGGACATTTGGGGCGCCCTTTGGCTTGCGGATTATATTTGCGCATTTCTAAACGGCGGCGGGGACGCAGTCTACTACTTTCATTATGTCCCGGAGGGATTGGGCCGCGGACACAACGGCTCGCTCGGATCGTTCGCATTTTTCTCTACGGACAAGGATTTGAAAATCCGCCAGCCCCTCTCGCAATATTTCGCCAGCCAGCTCATTAATCTTGAGTGGGTCCAGCCCGGCAACGGAATTCACAAATTGTTTCCGACTGCAACCGATCTTACCGACGGAGACGGGCACCTCCTTGTCACTTCCTATGCCGCGCTGCGCCCCGACGGTCAGTGGTCGCTGCTCCTCATTAATAAGGATCAGGAGAACGCGCACACGGTTGGGATTTCATTCAGCGATTCGGACAAGGGCACCACAGGATTTTTCTCGGGTTCTCTCAACTTGACGACATTCGGCAAGGATCAGTACCAGTGGCATCCCAATCTCGATGGCGGCACCGCCGACCCCGACGGTCCTGCCTTGAAATCGACAATCAAAGCTGATGCAGCCACGAAATTCGCGTTACCAGCAGCTTCCATCACCGTAATTCGAGGATCCATCTCTCACCAATAAAGTGCCTTCGCGATAAGATTCCAGCCCACATCTCAACGAGCATTTGTAGGGGCGCCGCCGTGGCGGGCTGCGCCCTAACTTGGCAGGCAGTCGGCGTAGTCATTCTCGGCTCGCGCAGTAGCGTTAGCTGGAAAATAATTCGTAAAAAAGCCGCATCAGCCGTTCATCGCTTCGTCGATCATCGCCTTCTCCACCGGCGTCAATTCCCGGTGCGCGCCTTTCGCCAAAACTCCGAGTGCCAACGGCTCGATAGCAATACGGACGAGTCGCAGCACTTCAATTCCTAGATTCTCAAGCATCCTGCGGATTTGCCGGTTCTTCCCTTCATCCAGAACAATCTCGAGCCAACAATTTCGTTTGCCCTCGCGGAGGATCCGCGCTCTCTTCACTCGAAGAAAGTCACCTTCCTTTGTTCTCACTCCATGCTGCAATTTTTCAAGGAGCGCAATATCAGCCACCGTTCCGATTTGCACATGGTAGGTCTTGTCCAGATGCGTTTCTGGCGCGAGTACCCTCGCTGCCCACTCCGAGTCATTGGTAAAAAGCAACATCCCTTCGCTGGCCTTGTCGAGACGTCCCACCGGCGCAAACCATTGCAGTCCACTTCCGAGCAGGTCATAGACGGTCCTTCGGTCTTTTTCGTCGGAAGCGGTTGTGACCACGCCGTGCGGCTTGTTCATGATTAAATACGTTTTCGTCGGAATAGCGACCCGGCGGCCGTCCACCTCGATATGATCTACGCCCAACCGAACGGGTGTCTCGGGATTTCTCGGACTCGAACCGTTCAGCCGCACCCTCCCCGTCCGAATCAATTCCGCGGCTTGTGCCCGCGAACAATAGCCCATTTTCGAAAGTGCCCGCTCCAATCCTACTTTTCGCGAATCTCCGCCCCGCGTCGTCCCTGCTCTAGCGCCGTTTCTCATCGCTGAATTATAAGCCGCAGTTTCCAGGATCGTCGCGTTATCGACCTATTGGACCGTCTACAGTGCGCCCGGAGCGAACGATCGACTTCTACGCCCTCGCCTTCTCGATCATTTTTTCCCAGATTCCCTTGCTCTTCAAAATCAGCTCGACGATTTCCCGTGCCGCACCCTTGCCTCCGATCGCATTCGTCACGTAATGCGCCACACGTTTCACTTCCGGCGTTGCATTCCCGACGGCGGCCGCCAGCCCCACGCGCCGCATCAGCGGCAAGTCCGGCAAGTCATCGCCCAGAAAGGCCACCGCCGATTCTGCAACGCCCGTCTTCTTCAGAATTTCCTCGTACGCCGCGATCTTATGCGGCTGCTTTTCATAGACGAACTCAATATTCAGCTCGCGAGCTCGCCGTCGCAATGCTGCGCTTTCGCGCCCCGTAATGACCCCGGTCCGCAATCCCGCCGTATACGCCAGGCTGATGCCTTGGCCGTCGTGTGCATCGAATGTTTTGATTTCCAGCGCCGTGCCGTCCGGCTGCGAGAGCAGTGTCACCGCGCCGGTGGTAATAGTGCCGTCGACGTCCATCAACAGCACTTGAATTTGTTTGGCGCGTCTTACTACGCTCGACGGGACTTTGTTCAGACCTCTTTTCAAGTTTCTCTCCTGAGGGACGTATGTCAGTGCTCGCGAGCCAAGCTGCGCACCATTAGGTCAATTCCAGTGTCCACAAGTCATGCAGGTGAACAACGCCGAGAACAGCATTCGTTTCGTCCACGACCACAACGGATGTGATCTTGCGTTTTTCCATCAGATTGAGGGCTTCGCTCGCCAGTACATGCGGGCCGATGGTCTGCGGATTGCGGGTCATGCACTGTTCAGCTGACATTTCGAGCGTCGCGCCGCGGTGTTTTTCCATCAGCCGGCGCAAATCGCCGTCGGTCAGTATTCCCGCAAGGCAGCCGTCGGCATGAGTGACAGTGGTCATGCCCAGTTTTTTCGCCGACATTTCGTGGAACACGTCAGGCATAAGTGTGGCTGGCGCAACTCGCGGAAGCGCCGCGCCGGCGTGCATCACTCGCTCGACGCGCAACAGTTTTTTGCCCAGGCTGCCCGCGGGATGCAACGCTGCGAAATCGTCATGACGGAAATCACGCCGTTCGAGCAGTGAAACCGCGAGCGCATCGCCGACCGCCATCGCGACGGCTGTTGAAGCGGTGGGAGCGAGATTAAGCGAGCAGGCCTCTTCGCTGACGCTGACGTCGAGAATCAGATTGCTCGCTTCGGCTATCGTGGATTTTGCATTCCCCGTCAGCGTGACAAGAGAAATCTCCAACCGCTTGAGCGCTTCAAGCAGCGCGATGATTTCGCGCGTCTCGCCGCCGTAGGTTACCGCGAGGATTAAATCGCCCCGCGCCAACATCCCCAGATCGCCATGAAGCGCCTCGGCCGGGTGCAAGAAAAAGGATGGTGTGCCCGTGCTTGAAAGCGTCGAAGCAATTTTGCGGGCGATGATCCCGGACTTTCCCATCCCCGTCAGTACGACCCGCCCTTTGCATGCGAAGAGGAGATCCACGGCGCGGTCAAAGGTAGAGTCGAGCCGTGCCAACACATCCAGAATGGCCTGCGCCTCGATTTTCAGCACCCGCCGCGCGGTGTCCAGGCTCATGGCACGCTCCAGAGGCGCACGACGGTGGAGAGTTCTTTCAATCGTTTGAGCAGGGCAGGGAGTTGCGAAAGCGGCAAGGCATTAGGTCCATCCGAGAGCGCCGCCGCCGGATTCTCGTGCGTCTCCAAGAAAATGCCGTCCACTCCGGCGGCCACTCCCGCGCGCGCCAGCGGCTCGATAAATTCCGGCTGCCCGCCGCTCGCGTTGCCTTGGCCTCCCGGGAGCTGAACCGCATGCGTCACGTCGAACACCACCGGGTAGCCGATTTTCTCCAGAATGGGAAAAGACCGCATATCGACCACCAAATTTTGATACCCGAACGATGCGCCGCGCTCCGTCAACATGATTTTTGAATTCCCCGTCGCGGCGATTTTCTCCGCGACATTCCCCATTTCCCACGGCGAAAGAAATTGCGCCTTCTTTACATTCACGATTCGCCCTGTCTTCCCCGCCGCCTCGAGCAAATCCGTCTGCCGCGAAAGAAACGCCGGAATCTGCAAGATGTCGCAAACTTCAGCCGCCGGCGCAGCCTGAGCCGCATCGTGAATATCGCTCAAAATCGGCAGCTTCAGCTCCTCCTTGATCTTTCGGAGAATCCGCAGCCCTTCCTTAAGTCCAGGCCCGCGAAAGGATTTCACCGAAGACCGGTTCGCTTTGTCAAAGGACGCCTTATAAATGTACGGCACGCCCGCGTCCCCGGCGATTCGCGCGACTTGCTCCGCGATCTTCCGCGCGTGTACTTCGCTCTCGATAACGCATGGTCCAGCAATCAGGAACAGCGGATTTCCGCCGCCCAGCCGGTTAGCACCAAGAGAAATTTCACGAGTCATATTCGTTCAGGGCAATGAAGATAGCACACACAGGCGCACCTTTGGACTGCTGAGCGTCTTTTGCGAATGCGATTCCTCGGCGGGATTGGCGATTGAATTTGCGGGCACCGCCGCTCAAGATTCACGTTGCGCGAAATTCGCGCGCCGCTAAACTGGCAAGGAAAGTATTTTCTGCCCTTGTACGCGCAAGACGCACCGAACCCTCAACGGGAGGCTATTGGCGAACAATGCAGAAATGCCCCACGTGTGGAAACAAATTCATTGAGCACCAATGCCCTAGCTGCGGAGGAAAACCCGTTCCTTCCGCGCGGCAAATCAACAAGGCGCTGAATAAGTATCCTTTGCCTTCGCTCGGCGGTCTCTTTGGCGTCCTCGCTGCAGTTCATTTTTATCCGCCCCTCGATCGCAATCCGGTATTTCTAATTGCCCTATGCGTATTTTTCTCCCCAATGGTCTTCCACATCGTCTGTGCTGTGAGAAAGCGTCTGCCCTTGGATGTAAACCGATTGAAGTCGGCTTACTTGTGCTGCGGCGCCGCTATTGTTTCGCTCGCCCTAGCGATTGCGGGCAATGGCGTCTTGGATATGTCACCCATCAAGCTGATCAAGACATCCATCCTTCGGAAGAGCGTCACATCGGGGAGACACTCCTCCACACATCATTTTTTCGTAGCCTCCTGGCGACCCGGCAGGAGTACCGAAGATCTTGCTGTCGTGATTCCGCTCTACGTTCGTGCCTCCATCGGCCAATCCATCACCGTCGAAGTGCACAGCGGTCTCTTCGGACTACCTTGGTATGGACAGATTGTCTTGGGAAAATAACTACGCGCTGGCTCTCGGAGCCACTCGCACGGCCGCTGCCCGCTGAGGCTCTCCAACGCCCGTCCGCGAAGGCTCGGCGATAGAACCCGCAGTCGGCGTCTTGCTTCTCTGTTTCTTATGCTCCAGCGCCGCTCCGATGAACGCCGCAAAAAGTGGATGCGGCTCGAGCGGTTTCGACTTGAATTCAGGATGGAACTGGCAGCCGAGGAACCACGGGTGCTCCGGTGCCTCGATAATCTCCACATAATTTTCGTCCGGCGTGCGACCCGTAATCTTTAGGCCCGCTCCCACCAGTGTCTTCTCGTAATCGCGGTTGAATTCATACCGGTGCCGGTGCCGTTCGCTGATTTCCAGTTTTCCGTACGCCTTGTGCGCGAACGAACCCGGTTCGAGACGGCACAGCCACGCTCCCAGTCTCATCGTTCCACCCATCTCGTCGACCCCAAGCAATTCTCTCAGCTTGTAAATCACGCGATGGGGAGTCTGCGGATCGAACTCCGTGCTGTCCGCCTGCTTCAACCCCGCGACGTCTCGCGCGTATTCGATTGTTGCGCACTGCATCCCCAGGCAAATCCCAAAAAATGGAATCTCGTGCTCCCTAGCATATTGAATCGCGTGCACCATTCCCTGAATCCCTCGTTTGCCGAAGCCACCGGGCACCAGGATTCCGTCGTATCCGCGCAGCCTCGCCGCCGCTGTCTCCGCGGTATCAATCTCCTCCGCTTCGATCCATTCGAGCACTGTCTTGTGATTATGCGCCAGCCCGCCGTGCAGCAGCGCCTCGCGCAGACTCTTGTAAGCATCCTCGAGCTGTACGTACTTGCCCACCACCGCGATGTGCACTTCGCCCGCCGGATGGTGCAGCCGCTGTACCAGCTCCAGCCACGGTTTCATATCCTGAGCGCGCTCTTCGAGCCTCAGCAATCGCGAAATCTGCGCGTCCAAACCTTCGCGCGCCAGCTCCACAGGCACCGCGTAGATTGTGTCCACGTCCTCCATCGAAATGACGCAAGACTCCGCCACGTTGCAGAACAGGGCGATTTTCTTCTTGAGTTCCCCGGCAATGTGCCGGTCGCTTCGGCACAAAAGAATGTCTGGCTGGATCCCGATGCCCAGCATCTCCTTGACGCTGTGCTGCGTCGGCTTGGTTTTCAGTTCGCCCGCCGCCGCGATATACGGCACCAGCGTCACATGCACGAACAGCGTGTTTTCCGGCCCTAGTTCCAGGCGCATTTGGCGAATCGCCTCTAAAAACGGCAGCGATTCGATGTCCCCCACCGTGCCGCCGATCTCCACGATCACCACGTCCACGCCTTCAGCCACTTTCTTGATCGTGGCCTTGATCTCGTCGGTGACGTGCGGGATCACCTGCACGGTCTTCCCTAGGTAATCTCCGCGCCGCTCCTTCGTCAGAATCGTTTCGTAGATGCGCCCCGTGGTCCAGTTATTGTCGCGGGAAAGTTTAGCGTGTGTGAATCGCTCGTAATGCCCCAGGTCGAGGTCCGTCTCCGCTCCGTCCTCGGTGACAAACACTTCTCCATGCTGAAACGGGCTCATCGTGCCGGGATCCACGTTCAGGTATGGATCGCATTTCTGGAGTGTAACTTTGAAACCGCGACTTTCGAGGAGACAACCGATTGAGGAGGCTGCTACGCCTTTTCCCAGTGAGGAAACAACACCGCCGGTTACAAAGATATATTTTGGCGCCATCCGTGTAGCCCGCGTCTAGCTTGCTCTCAGTCGCAGGGCTTGTGTGCCCTCCACAGGAGTGACGTACACCGAATTATCGTCGGATTCGCCAAAACTGTCAAATCGAACTATTTTGGTCTTTCAGGGGAATAGGTATGTGGGGAGGCCGCGAAACTTTCTTTTGCGAAATGGGTTTGTAGCAACCGGGGAATAGTCCCTTGCCGGCTGATGTTGGCGGTCTGTTGAAGAAAAGGAAACTAAGCGCTACGCACAGCAACCCTGCCCGATGCGTGAGCCGTCTAAGTAGTTGAACGAGCGCATTTCAATTCGAAAGGATTTTTTACACTCCGTCAAGACAACATGGAAACGTTCAGAGACATCCTATGCAGGTGGGAATACGAAATGAAACTTACGATCCTTGGGAAAATATCGACTCTCATTTTCTTTGGCGGTTTATCTTTAGGCCTTCCCATTGGCGCGCAGCAAGCCGCGCAATTCAACGCTCGTCTCCCTCAATCCTATGATCTGAAGCGTGAAGTCACTCTGCTCGGCACGGTCGTCAAGTTCGAGACCGCTTCCAGCCAGCCTCCCATCGGTGCCCACCTTCTTCTGCAAACAACCTCCGGCCAGGTGGACATCCATCTCGGCAATGTCAGGGTGCTTTCGGCCAATCACTTCGAACTCAAGGTCGGCGATAACGTCCGCATCATCGGCGAAGAACTGGCCTACGGCGACAGTTCGATCTTCGCCGCTCGCATCGTACAAAAAGGCGTTCAGGCCGTCGCCGTCCGCAACACTCACGGGGCGCTGACCATCCCAGCAGCCACAATGTCTCCCTCACAAAAAGAAGCCCTGCGAGGTGTGCGATGAAACGTTTCCTGTTAGGCCTCGCGGCCGCAACGGCTCTCTGGACTGCTTCTTGCGGTGGCGGCGGCTCCGTCGCCACTCCGCCTCCCCCGGTTGGGGGTTTCACAAACGCCAGCCTGAAGGGTCAATTCGCTTTCGTTACCAACGGTGAAGTTATCAATACTAGTGGCACCGAAACTCCGCTGGCGCGTACCGGCAGTTTCATCGCCGATGGAAACGGCAATATCACCAGCGGCGTCGAGGATGTCGTTGCGCCAAACGCTGCCCCGAACTTGGACATAACCATCACTAGTGGCACCTACACCATCAATGCCGACGGCCGTGGCACGTTGGCACTGAACGTGACCTCCGGTGGTGTTCCCTCCACGATCAACTTCGGGATTGTTCTAACCTCCGCCAACAACGGTCTGCTGATGGATGAGACCTCAACTTCCTCTCAAGCCTCCACGGGCAGCGGAAACTTCTTCCCGCAGAACACAACCGCCTTTACGAATCCCGTGCTCCCCACGACGGCCACTTACGTTTTCGATTTCTCCGGCGAGGATGTAAACATGGCTCCGGATTCGTTCGTTGGTGAATTCACCGCTGGAAATGATGCAATCACGGCGGGATTTGAAGACGTGAACGCGGATTTTGCGCTCTCTAACGGCGCCATTCCCCCAGGAGCGCTCATGGCGGACCCGGCGGATACGGGGAGTCTATTAACTTTCGGCCGCGGTGTTGCGACGATCGCGGGAGAGAGCTACGTCTTCTATATCGTGGATTCGACTCGAATCCGATTCATAAGTACCAGCGGCGGCGCAATGTTTTCCGGCGACGCCGTCATTCAGGACAATACAATTCCAACCACCGCCAGCAGTATCAACAGTGGCTTCGCCTACGTCGTCGCTGGCAGCTCAAGTGTCGGTGTCGGTCTCACCCGTGTAGGCCGCTTCACCGCCAATGCCGGTAACCTCACCAACATCGAAGTGGACACCAATAATGGAGGCACATTCACGTCGACAACTGGAGCCACTATTGCCAATATCATGCTTGATCCTGCCCATCTCGGCCGCGGGACGATTTCCATCAGCGGTAACGGGCTCAGCATACCTTTGACCTTTGTCTTTTATTTGAGTTCCGCCAAGCAGGGCGTGATTCAGGAAACGACGATGAGTGCTGGCATCCCCATCGCTGTTGCTGATGGCACGGTCGCCCAGCAATCCGGAGCCCCGTTCTCTGCCAGCAATATCACCGGCACTTATGCAATCAACTGGTCCGGTCAGAGCATACAGAATGGATTCACAGACGAAGAAGACCTGGCAGGCCAGGTGAAAGTGTCCAATCTCAGCCTCGCGGGCGCTGCCGACATCTTTCAATTTACCGCGGGCGCTGCTCAAACGAACGTCGTCACCTCCGGCACCATTGCTATCACCGGTGACGGTACGGGCAGCCCTGCGAGTGCGACTCGCAATACTATGCAGATCAAAGTCACCAGCAGTTCGTCGACGACTGTAAATTTTGTGGTGTACTTCGTTAACCCACAGCTCGCCTTCATCGCCAACAACCAGGGCTCCTCTCGGGTCGTGGCCGGCGTCCTCAAGGCCCAGCAGACCCCATAGTTTAGCCTCTCATTTCAATTGCTATCCATCGCCCGGCGGCTCCTGGCCGGGCGATTTTATTTTTCGAGGAGCTTTTCCACCCGCGACACGTCTTCTGGCACGTCTACGCTCACCGCGTCGTGCTCCACTTCCGCGACGCGAATTTTCCAGCCGTTTTCCAGCCAGCGCAATTGTTCCAATTGCTCGATTCTCTCCAGATCCCCTTGCGGCAGCGTCGGGTATTCAAGCAGCGCGTCTCGTTGAAACACATACAGCCCCAGATGCTTCAAATGCCGTACGAGAGCTTTTCCCGCCGTATCTCGCACCCACGGTATCGGCGCCCGCGAAAAGTAAAGCGCGTTCCCGTCAAAATCCAAGACTGTCTTCACCACGTTAGGGTCCATGATCTCGCCGGGTGTTTTTACCGGCGTGGCAACCGTTGCGATCGCGGCCGCCGGCTCCTCCAACAGCGCGCTCACGGCCGCGTCCACCGCCGCCGGATCGAGCAGCGGCTCATCGCCCTGCACGTTCACGAACACGTCTCCCTCGACGTGTGCCGCCACTTCCGCCACGCGCTCCGTCCCGGTGCGATGGTCGGCCCGCGTCATGCGCGCTTCGCCTCCAAATGTTTCCACGGCCTTTACGATGCGTTCATCATCTGTCGCTACGATAACTCGGCCCACTTTTTCTGCCATGCGGGCGCGCTCATACACCCGTTGGATCATGGGCTTACCCGCCAGCGGCACGAGCGGCTTTCCGGGCAGCCGCGTCGAGCCAAAGCGCGCGGGAATCACCACGACCACCCTGGCCCCGCTCATTGCGTTCCTTTCTTTCGAGCACGGGAATTTTTCCTCGTGCGCCGCAGTCCTAATCTTGTGGCGGAGTGAGAATTCGCGGCGATGGTACCACACCCAAAAGAACTAGGAGCTATAGCACTAGCCCGCTTACTTTCCCACGTCTTTACCCTTGTCATGTACTTTCCGAGTGGTAGAATCATGTTGTCCTTTACCGCGCGGCCATCCCGGCTCGCCGGGAGATGGGGGCCTCGTGAAACGCGATAGACTTCGGTTTCGCGTTCGAATTTGTTCTGTCGTAAGTCTCCTCGTTGCCTGTCTGTTCATCGCCCCCTTTGCCCTCAACCTTTCCGCGCAAACTTCCTCCGATGAGCCAAGGCAGAACGACGACGCAAAAAAGGACGACGTTAGAAAAGATACGCCGGGAATAAAGATCAAGCCCGGACAAACATTGCGCATGGACGTTGACCTCGCCCTGGTGAATGTCACGGTGACCGATCCTTATAATCGTCTCGTTACCGGACTGGACCCCGACAACTTCCGCGTCTTTGAGGACAACATTGAACAGGAAGTAGTCACCTTTTCTTCCGAGGATGTCCCCATCTCCATCGGCGTGATCTTCGATCTCAGCGGCAGCATGTCCAACAAAATCGGCAAGGCTCGTGAGGCCGCCGTGCAATTTTTCAAGACCGCTAATCCCGCCGACGAATTTTTCCTTGTCAGTTTCAACGAGCGCGCCGAGCTCACCAGCCCTTTCACGAACAGCGTCGAAGAGCTCCAGGGGCGCATGATGCTCACTGCCGCGAAAGGCCGTACCGCTCTTCTCGACGCCATTTACCTCGGCCTGAGCCAGATGCGCGGTGCCCACAACGCCAAGCGCGCCTTGCTCATCATATCGGATGGCGGCGATAATCATAGCCGGTACAACGAGAACGACATCAAGCGTCTCGTGAAGGAAGCGGATACCCAGCTCTACGCCATCGGTATTTTCGACCCCTTCGCGTATCGCAATCGCACCCCCGAGGAACTCAACGGTCCCTCGCTGCTCTCCGAAGTTACGGAAATGACCGGCGGGCGCGTTTTTGCTGTCGAAAATCTGAACGACTTGCCCGATATCGCTTCGAAAATCGGGATGGAGCTTCGCAATCAGTATGTTTTGGGATACAAGCCCAGTAATAAAGCGCACGACGCGCGCTGGCGCAAGGTTAAGATTAAGATGCATGCGCCTAAGGGACTTCCGCCCCTCAATGTTTACGCAAAAACCGGCTACTACGCCCCCAGCCACTAAGCCGGTAGGACTGTACATGACTCGTGTTCTGCACCTCGTTCTGATCTTGTGCGCGTTTGTTTTCGCCGCTTCGCCGGTCTCCGCGCAAATCCCGGTCGCCAATCCACAGCCGCCCCCGCCGGGACAAAACTCAAGCGCCGAAAAGCAAGGCTCCTCGATTAAAGTCCAAGTGAACCTCGTCGTCCTGCACACCACCGTGCTCGACGATCGCGGCCGCTTTGCCGACGGCCTCAAGCAGGAAAATTTTCGCATTCTCGAAGATAAAGTCGAGCAGAAACTTTCCGTGTTCAAGCGCGAGGATCTCCCCGTCAGCATGGGCCTGGTTATTGACAACAGCGGCAGCATGCGCGACAAGCGCCCCCGCGTGAACGAAGCCGCCATCACCCTCGTCGAAAACAGCAATCCGCAGGACGAAGCTTTTGTCGTCAATTTCAACGACGATTTTTATCTCGACCTAGACAAGGATTTCACCAGCAGCGTTCCCGAGCTCAAGGAAGCCCTCGAGCGCATCGACTCTCGCGGCAGCACGGCTCTCTATGACGCCATCATCGGCTCGATCGACCATTTGAAAAAAGCCTCCAAGGACAAGCGCGTCCTCCTGGTCGTCACGGATGGAGAAGACAACACCAGCCGCAATTCGCTCGAAAAAACCATCCGCGAAATCCAGAAGACCGACACCGTGATTTACACCATCGGCCTGCTCAGCCAGGAAAGCAAGAAAAACGCCAAGCGCGCTAAGAAAGCTCTCGAAGAAATCTCTTTGGCCTCCGGCGGACTTTCCTATTTCCCGGAAAACGTCGATGACGTCCATAGCATCTGCCAGCAAGTCGCGCACGATATCCGCAACCAGTACACGCTCGCCTACTATCCGACCAATAGCAGGCGCGACGGCAGTTTCCGCGCCGTCCAGGTCGAAGTCATTCCCCCGCGCGGCCGTGGCAAGCTAGTCGCCCGCACCCGCAATGGCTACTACGCTCCCACCGCCCCCGCCGGCTCTACCTCCGGCAACTGACGTCCGACGAAGGACTTTCATCTTGTAGGGGCGTAGCATGCTGCGCCCATGTCCGCACGATTGTCGGTGCGCATGACGCCAATGCGGTTCATGCGCATTATTTCTACTACTCCCGCCGCAATTGCCTCCGCTCTGATGGCATAATAATCCGTAGCGACTGTCACCTTCCGGAGCACCGCATGACCACTCAAGCTGCATCGAGGCCCATGACTCTTCCCCGGCGCTATTACACCGACCCGGAACTGTTCCGCGACGAACTGGATCGCTTCTTTTGCCAGACTTGGATTTGCGCGGGTCGCGCCGGACAGATCCCCCGCGCCGGCGATTATTTTCTCCGCCAGGTCGCAGGGGAAAGTATCATCATCACGCGCGACGCCGCCGGCGAAGTCCGTGCCCACTACAATGTCTGCCGCCACCGCGGCACGCGTCTTTGCGAAGTCGCCGAAGGCGCTTTTCCCGGACGCATCCAGTGTCCCTACCACGGCTGGACCTATGCGCTCGACGGTTCGCTCATCGGGGCTCCCCACATGCAGGAAGCCGATTTTTGCCGCGAAGATTACCCTCTTCACAAAATCTCCGCGGAAATCTGGGACGGCCACATCTTCCTCAATCTAGCGGAGCACCCGGAGCCCCTTCTTGTCCAGCTTGCGGACCTTCCCCAGCGATTCGCCCCTTGGCGCATGCAGGATCTTCAGCTTCACAAGCGCATCGTTTACGAAGTGAAAGCCAATTGGAAGCTCATCATCATCAACTACAACGAATGCCTGCATTGCCCCATTCTTCACCCCTGTTTGAATCGCTTTACCAACTATCTCGGCGCTGACAACGAACTTCCCCAGCCCACCTACATCGGAGGCTCCATGGGATTTCGCGGCGGTGCCGAAACCATGAGCCTTGACGGCCGCCGCCGGCGCGACTATCTCCCCGGCCTCGATGAAGGGCAGCGCAAGCAAGTCTATTATTACGCTGTCTATCCGAACCTCTTTCTCAGCCTCCACCCCGACTACCTGATGACCCACATTCTCTGGCCCAAGGGCGTCGACCGGACGGAAGTCATCTGCGAATGGCATTTCCATCCCACGGAGATGGCCAAGCCGGACTTTCACGCCGATGACGCCGTTGATTTTTGGGATTTGACCAATCGTGAGGACTGGCACATCTCGGAGCTATCGCAAGCGGGAATTAGTTCGCGCGCGTATACTCCGGGTCCCTACTCGACCCAGGAAGAACTTCCGCACGCCTTCGACGAAATGGTTCTCGAGCGCGAGCGCCGTGCCCGCCGCCGCTAACCAGCCGCTCCTCAACATTCCTTAGTGAAGTGTCATTCCGAGCGCCGCGAGGCCCGCACCTTCTCCACGTGGTCTTTGCGCGGAGAATCTGTTTTTTCACTCACTTGTCACTCGCCACCGGACACGGCTATCGAATTTCACGGATCTTGAATAGATCTCCCAGGCGCTGATAGAGCCCTTCGATGGCGCGGAAAAGATCCGCAGCCCCCGCGGTTCCGTCGGTCACTTCATGGGCGTCCAAATCCGAGGCCAACGCCTTGCTAAGCTGGGTCGCGCGGCGCACGCGCTCGTCGGTGAGCAATGTCCGCACCGTCGCGGTATCCCGTTGATGGACCTGGCGCTCCTGCAATTCTTGAATGGCCCAGGCGGTTTTGCGTACATAATCGACGGCGTCTCGAAATTCACGAAGCACGCGAGGATCCATCCCTCCCGTCCTGATCGCTTTCTCCAGTTTCAGCAGGTCGTCGATCGCCACCTTCAGCCGGAACGTCACGCCCCAAAAGGTTTCGCTCGGAGTAACAAGCTCGACGGCCAATCCCAACATTTCGCTGGATTTGGAAGGACGCAGGGCCACCACTCGGGCAGAGGCTGTTTTCGTGGAGGAAAGGTTGGTCAGCTCGACCACGCTGCCCATGGCCGGTCTGCCTCTCATCTCGAGCAGCCCGCCGTGCATGTTGACTTCTTTCGCTTCGGCAAACTCGATGATGCTTGCGCCACTAGGCTCCAACCACTTCACCTTCACGGGGACCACGAGAGGGTAACGGTCGCTCCGCCTGTTTTTTCCCTTTGTGTCCGGCAGCTCTGCGGCCGACTTGTCCTTTGTCACGAGCTGCCTCCTCTCGGCAGGGGTCCCGCACACCCCGCAGACTCTAAGCCGAAATTCCTGAGTTCAACTTTATCTTTGCACACGACCTCCTGCCGGATGGCAAGAACGTCAATAGCGTAGTCGAATTGGGTACTCCCCACATACAAGACGTGCATAACTCTTCATCTAGCAATGACCACGCCGCTTCCGCTGAGTCCCTTGATAACATGTGCGTTGAGAGTCGGAGACGCGACGCAGCGAGGAAGGTTTCTCTTCTTAGCCCTCCCAGAAACAGAGATTCCAATTGTTAGAGGAAGTTCCGCAGTTCACGGAACACAGATCACTGATTACGGCCTTGCCCTGTTTGCCTCATCACTCGTCCTTAGTTCCCCCAAGAAACTCTTCCCGTGAGGAATCGAACCACCGAAATTTTCAGCGACGATTTGGCCCATGTCGGCCAACGTTTCGCGGGCGCCCAAATTCACTGCCGCACCACTCGACGGAGAGAAAGCTAGGATCGGCACATACTCGCGCGAATGGTCGGTAGTGGGCCAGCGAGAGTCGGGGTCGCAGCCGTGGTCCGCGGTGATCAGCAGGAGGTCCGAGTTAGCCAAGAGCGCGAGGAAGGGGCCGAGCAAGCGGTCAAATTCTTCGAGAGACTTGGCAAAACCTTCAACATCCTTACGGTGGCCGTAGAGCATGTCGAAATCGACGAGATTGCAAAAGATCAGTCCCTTTTTTCGTTCCCGCACGGCGGCGGTGAGTTTTTCCATGCCGTCGGCGTTGTTTTTTGTGGTGATGTAGTCCGCGACGCCCCGGCCATTGTAAATGTCGTGAATTTTGCCCACGCCAAAGACTGGCACGGCGCGATCTGCAAGCACATCGAGCAGCATGGGTTTCGGTGGATCCACAGCATAGTCATGTCGGCGTGAAGTGCGCACGAAGTGGCCCGGGCTGCCTTCGAAAGGGCGCGCGATGACGCGTCCCACGCGATGCGGTCCGTCGAGCAGCGCGCGCGCGATTTCGCACATGCGGTATAGCTCGGCGATGGGGATCACGCCCTCGTGTGCGGCGATCTGGAACACGCTGTCGCCGGAGGTATACACAATAGGCTTTCCTGTGCGCACATGTTCTTCGCCAAGCTCTTTGATAATTTCAGTGCCCGAAGCGGGCTTGTTGCCGAGCGTTTGCCGGCCAATGCGGCGCTCGAATTCGGCGATCAGCTCGCGGGGGAAACCGTGCGGATACACCGGAAACGCCTGGTCGAGCCACACGCCGGCCATTTCCCAGTGGCCGGTGGTCGTGTCCTTGCCGGGAGAATGCGTGGCGCCTTTGCCGTAGGCGCCGAGAGGATTTGCGGGAGGCGTGAGGTGCTTCAGGGGAGCGATATTGGCGAGGCCGAGACGCACGAGATTGGGCAGGACCAGCGGACGCGATTCGGCGACGTGGCCGAGCGTGTCGCGGCCGACGTCGCCGTAGTCAGCGGCATCAGGCAGCACCCCGATGCCCACGCTGTCCAGGACGATCCAAATGATTCTTTCAAAGGGTCGTTGAAAAGGCGCCATGACATTCCGAACTCTAGCACAGACATGGCGGCATGCCTGTGTCTCACCGCTCCCCGCCAAGAAGTTTGACCGCCGCAATCAGTGAGACTATGCTCCAGGTAATCTCGACAAACGCGGGCGCACAGAACTTTTCCGCGCAACGTGCGTACTACAGAGTGGGAAGGTGTGAAATGCCTCAAGACGGAGCACCTAGACAGAGATCGCTCGTTTTTCCGATTATTTTGATCACTCTTGGCGCGCTCTTTTTGTACGCCAATTGGCGCCCGTCCTTCGACCCCTGGCCGATGCTCGCGACCTACTGGCCGTTGATTCTTATTTTTCTTGGCCTGGGCAAGATTTGGGATATGACCAGGAGGCGACGGGATCCGAGCGCGGCGCGGTCCTCCTCCGTGGGCGCGACGATCGGCATCCTGGCATTTATTCTCGTGCTCATCGCGCTGACCTGGCATGGCCGCGTGTTCTCTCGCGGGCGTGGTTTTTCTTCCGCTTCGCGGCACGACACGCAGACCATCGATCTGCAGGGCGCGAAGAGCGTGCGAGTCGGCGTGGACATGGGAGCGGGCCAGATTACGTTGCGCGGGGGAGCGTCCCACCTGCTCGATGCCAATTTCGATTACTACGAAAATGAAGGAACTCCCCGCATAGAATACACCGTGGATAGCGGCGTGGGGAATTTGCACATTTCGCAGGAGCAAATGCACACGACGTTTGGCCGCACTCACAACGACTGGTCGCTCAATCTGGGCAATCAGGTGCCGCTCGATTTGCGAATCGACATGGGCGCGGGCGAAGGAGATTTGCGCCTGCGCGACCTGGACGTGACGAACCTCAGCCTCAACATGGGGGCCGGCAGGGTCGAAGTCGATTTAACCGGCGACCGCAAACACGATTTACGCGCGGACATCGAAGGCGGAGTCGGCCAGGCCATCATCCGCCTGCCGCGCAAAGTCGGAGTGATCGTGAACGCTTCCGGAGGAATCGGCACCATCGACACCAACGGCCTCCGGCACGACGGCGACGATTACGTCAACGACGCCCATGGGAAATCGCCGGTCACCATTCACCTCAAAGTAGAAGGCGGAGTCGGCCAGATCAGGCTGACCCAGGAGCCGTAATAAATTCCGTTCGGGACATGCGTGAGCCGCGTTTGCCCCGTTTTCGCCGCGGACGTATAATTTAAAGTTTAGGCAGCGCGCGTCAGACGCGCTGTTTGAGCTTGCTCTTGGAAACCAACCCATTCACTGCGGCGACGACGGCGGAACAGGAAGTGATTCGAGTCCGCGGCGCGCGCGTTCACAATCTGCAGAACATCACCGTCGAAATTCCTCACAACGCCATTACGGTTGTGACCGGAGTCAGCGGCTCCGGAAAATCCTCTCTTGCGTTTGACACCATTTACGCCGAGGGCCAGCGCCGCTACGTGGAATCGCTTTCCGCGTACGCGCGGCAGTTTCTCGAGCGAATGGAAAAACCGGACGTCGAGGAAATTTCGGGTATCGCGCCCGCAGTGGCGATTCGCCAAAAAAATTCAACTCGCAATCCGCGTTCCACGGTGGCGACGGCGACAGAAATTTACGATTATTTGCGGCTGCTCTATGCGCGGTGCGGGCAAACGTTTTGCACGAAGTGCGGGGAGGAGGTCCGGCGCGACAGCCCTGATGAAATTGCCGCGCGGATTCTAACGCTCAAGCCCGGGCGCCGGTTCTACGTGATATACCAGCTTCGAGTCATGCAGCCGCAGCATCCCGGCGCGCGCCGTGGAGCCAGGAAGAAAGTCGTCCCGCCGACGCAAGATGCCCTTCGGCAAACACTCGTGGATTTGCAGAAACGCGGCTTCAATCGCTTATATCAAAACGGGCGCGTGCATGAATTTTCCTCGCCAGAAACATTGCTGGACGTCGATTTCGCGAAACCTGTGCACGTGCTTGTGGATCGGCTCGCCGTGAACCCCGAGTCGCGCGCGCGGCTGGTTGATTCGATCGAGATTTGTTATCGCGAGGGGCAGGGCGAAGCCATTCTCGAATTCGTTGCGGACGCAGCAGGGGGCTCTGCCCCGAGCGGAGCGGGGAAAGCAGAGCGTCTGACGTTCAACGAGCGTTTCGAATGCAAGAACGAGGGCACGATTTACCAGGAGCCCGAGCCGCGGCTCTTCTCGTTCAATAATCCCTATGGGGCGTGTCCCCGCTGCCAGGGTTTTGGGAATACGATTGACTTCGATTTGAATCTTGTCGTGCCCGACCCGGGCAAATCGCTGGAAGAGGGCGCGGTCGAGCCGTGGACCAAGCCGCGTTTCCGCGCATTGTTTCACTCCGTAAAGAAATGGGCGCGCTCGCAAGACATTCCTGTGGACGTCCCCTGGCGGCAACTTTCCGCGGAAGACCGGCGGCGAATCCTCGAAGGCGATGAGGAAAACGATTTCGACGGCGTGAAAGGATTTTTCAAATGGCTGGAGCGCAAGAAATACAAGCTTCACGTGCGCGTTTTCTTGAGCCGTTACCGCGGCTACGCCAAGTGCCCCGAATGCGACGGGACCCGGCTGCGTCCCGAAGCGCGCGCGGTGCGCGTGGCGGGAATGTCGATCACCGAAGTCTGCAAATATACGGTGAAGGAAGCGCGCGCATTTTTTTCAACGCTTCAGCTTTCCGGCGCCCAACTGAAAATTGCCGACAGAATTCTGGAGGAAGTTCGCTCACGTCTGCAATTCCTCGACGAAGTGGGCCTGGATTATCTTTCGCTTGACCGCTTGACTTCCACGCTCTCCGGCGGAGAATCCCAGCGCATTCAACTGGCAACCTCGCTCGGTTCGCATCTTGTCGGGGCGCTCTACGTTCTCGATGAGCCTTCGATCGGTTTGCATCCGCGCGACACGCAGCGGCTCATCGACATTTTGAAATCGTTGCGCGATCTTGGGAACACCGTGCTGGTGGTGGAGCACGATCCCGACACGATTCACGCGGCCGATCATGTCATCGACCTGGGTCCCGGCGCGGGCGAACTGGGCGGCAAATTGCTCTTCGCGGGCTCCTACGACGCGATGCTTGCCGAACATCGCTCTCTTACCGGCCGCTACCTGAGCGGGGAATTGCGAATTCCCGTTCCCAACAATCGGCACAAACCTTCCGGGAAATTTTTGCGGCTGTTCGGTGCGAACCTCCACAATCTTCAGAATGTGGACTTGATGATCCCACTGGGGACGCTGACGGTCGTCACTGGCGTGAGCGGCTCCGGAAAATCGACACTGGTGCACGATGTTTTGTATCGCGCGCTCGCGGCTCACCGCATCGGCGGCAGCATCAAGGAATTTTGCGATCGCATCGAAGGAGATAAACAAATCCGGGAAGTGGTGATCGTGGATCAATCGCCCATCGGACGCACGCCGCGTTCGAATCCGGCGACGTACTTGAAGGCGTTCGACGCGATCCGTGAAGTATTCGCCGATTCGCCGGACGCCAAGCGTCGCGGTTACAGCTCCGGACATTTTTCCTTCAACGTTCCCGGCGGGCGCTGCGAGACGTGCCAGGGCGACGGGACAGTCACGGTCGAAATGCAATTTCTCGCGGACGTCGAACTCATTTGCGAGGAGTGCCGTGGCACGCGCTTCAAGGGCAGCGTGCTCGAAGTCCGCTATCGCGGCAAGAATATCCACGACGTTCTGCAACTAACAGTGCGAGAGGCGCTGGTATTTTTCTCTGCCGTTCATCGAATTACTTCCAAGCTGAGAATTCTGAACGAAATCGGCCTGGGCTACTTGCGCCTGGGACAGTCCGCCACCACACTTTCCGGAGGAGAAGCGCAGCGCTTGAAACTCGCCGCGCATCTTTCGCGAACGGAAAATCAGGGCATCCTGTACATTCTCGACGAGCCGACCACGGGATTGCATTTCGATGACATCGCCAAGTTGCTGGCGGCCTTTCGCAAACTGCTCGATTCGGGCGCATCGCTCCTTGTAATCGAGCACAATCTGGACATCATCAAGTCGGCCGATTGGCTGATCGACTTGGGTCCGGAAGGCGGCGATCAAGGCGGCAAGATCATCGCCACCGGGACACCCGAGCAGGTAGCGCGCAATTCGCAATCGCACACCGGCCGCTTTCTTTCGCGCGTTTTGCAGGATAACGGGCAGGCCCGACTGGGGAACGGCCAGGCAAAGCGGTCAGCGAACGGCGCATCCAAGTCTCCAGGAGCTTCGGCTACAATCAGTAATCGTACAAATATTTCCTCCGCTGAATCATGAAACGCGCCTCATTCTGTCTGACCATCACCTTGTGGATCGCCCCAAGTCTTCCCTCAAGTGCCATCCCTCTCGTACAGGATTCGCCAGAAAGAAGAGGCCAGGGGCGGCCGCAGAAGCTCACCAATCCGCTCAACGAGCTCTTGGCCGAGGCGCAGCGCGAAATTGACAAGAACGATTTCGAAGGCGCGATCGCGCCGCTCCAAAAAGTTCTTGCCGACCAGCCTGATTTTGCCTATGCCCATTTTCAACTGGGATATGTCTACACCGCGCTGAAACGTAGCGCCGACGCGCGCGCGGAATATGAGCGCGCTATCGCCCTCGATCCGAAAATGGCCGAGGCTTATCTGAATCTCGGGATTCTTCTTTTTGAGGAGCAGGAATACGCCGCCGCGGTCGTCCCTCTTCGCAAAGCGGTGGACTTGCTTCCAGCAATGAGCCGTCCGCGCTCTTTCTTGGCGGCTGCACAGGACCGCTCGGGAGACCCAGTGGGCGCCGCCCGGACCTTCGAAACAGTGCTAAATCTCGACCCCAACGATCTGACAGCCAATCATTATCTGGGTGATCTTTATCTCCGCAACAGCAAACCCGCGGACGCAGAGGTAAAGTTTCGCCGGGCACTGGAAATTCGACCTGATGCGCCTGAAGCTCTTGTGGGCCTAGCGCGAAGCCTTGATGCACAGAAGAAGCCTGAAGCCGCTGATGTATATCGTAAGTACCTCGCCGCCATGCCGGACGACTCAGGAGCCCGAACGCGGCTCGTGCATCTTTTGATCGAGCAGGAGAAGTATGACGATGCGCTGGCCGAATTGGACCGCGGCGAGGCGGGGCAGCCGCCCACACTCGAATCTTTGAAATTACGTGCTGATATTCAGATTGCGCAAAAACATGTCGACGACGCGATTGCCACGCTGAAGCAGGCGATCGCCTTGGCTCCAGGTGATGCGCAGTTGCACGGTGGGCTGGGCCGGTTATTTCTCCAGAAGAGAGATTTTGCTTCCGCCGAAAAGGAATTGAACGTGGCGCTGCAGTTGGACAAGAACAACCTGGTTTATTGGAAGGATCTCAGTTCGACTTTCTATCTTGCGGGAAACTGCCAGGCCACCCTGGCGGCCCTTGATGTTGTAGCGAAAGCGGAAACGTCGGGACCCGGTGCGTGGTTTATCCGCGCGCTCTGCTACGATAAGCTGAATCAGACGCGGCCGGCTCTTGAGGCGTACCGGAAATTTCTGGAGCTCGCGCCCGACAAGAATTCAGACCAGGTGTGGCAGGCGCAACAGCGAATCAAGGTACTGCAGCGCATGATGGACCGAAAAAGGTAATGACCATGGGCTCCCTCAGGGCGCAAATCGCTGTTCTTTCGGGAGCGTTGTTTTTTGCCTGTTTCGTGATTATTGCCTCCGACAAGGTACAGGAGCTGCAAACAAGATTTGATCGAGAGCCAGATCCTGTCCATAAGGCCAAGATTCTTGAAAAGCTAGGTGATGCCGAGTTCGCGGAAGGGCGCAGGGCGGAAAAGGCGGGCGATTACAATGGCCTTGGCCTGCTGATGGAAAAATATCGCGACAATGCGCGGATCGCTTTTGATGGCTTGAAGAAACGCCAGAAGGATGCGGAAAGGCGTCCCGAGGGATACAAGCAGTTGCAATTCCACGTGGACAAGGCGTTGCGGGAGCTCGACCAGATCCTGGTCATCGCTCCCACGGAGTACAGACCGCCTTTGCTCTTGGTTCGCCGGGACCTCTTTGCCATCAACGATGAGCTGCTCCGAATGCTTTTCCCTCACCGGCCGGGAGAACAACCCCTTAAGCGGCCCGGGGTGGAGAAAGAGCCATGAAATCATTCTTCCACTGCCTTGTCGGTTCACTCTTTTTTTGTGTTTCTGCTTGCAGCCTGTTCGCCAATCCTGCGCAGCAGAAGGATTATCTTACGGCGCTCGAGGCCGATAAAATCCGGGATGCGGAAACGACCAACGAACGTGTGCAGCTTTTTCTCACGTTCGCCGATGACCGCCTGAAAAAATTCCAGTATGAACTCGATCACCCTTCGCAGCACAACCATGAAGAGATGTTGAACGGACTGCTGAATGCGTACGTGGGTTGCGTGGATGACGCAGCGGACCTCATTCAATTGGGAATCCACAAGCAGGAAAACATCCGTAAGGGAATTGACTTGATGGTCGTGCGGACAAAGGAATTTCTGGGGGTTCTGGAAAAATTGTCGGCGGCGGGTCCGGAACTTGAAATCTACAAGGACAATCTGGATGATGCCATCGAAGGGACACGCGACGCCATGAACGACGCGGAAAAAGCGAAGAAGGAAGTGGCGCCGCCGCCCGTGCGGCGGAAGAACGCTCCGTGATGAAAACGGCGCCAGGAAAAATCTCCTTGTTTCTCGGCGGCGGGCCGCTTTTTCAGCGCATGTTTACCCGACTGGGTTGCGAGGGACGTCCGCCGAGGTTTCGCGTGGAGTTTTATCCGTACAGCAGCTTGGTGCTCACGATCCGCAGGCGTGAAGAGGCTGTTTTCGTGAGGTTTTCCGACTTGCTCCAGCGCGCGCCTCTAGCAGTCCTAGAAGGCGCCGCAGGTTTGCTTCTTTCGCGGCTGTATCGCAGGAGAGCCCCGGTGGCGCTCGTTGCCCCGTATCTGGCGTATGCGCGTTCGCATCGTACGCGCAGCCGCATCAGCCGGATGCGCCAGGGCCGCGTCCGGCCGGCTGCGATTCACCCGCGCGGCCGCCATTTCGACTTGGAGAAATTATTCCAGCGATTGAATGCGGCATATTTCGAAGGACGGCTGCAACAGCCCCACATCGGATGGAGCGCGCGGAGCTGGCGCAGGCAGTTCGGCTGCTACGATCCTGGGCCTAACCAGATTTTGCTGAACCGGCGAATGGATCAGCCGGGAATTCCGCAACTCGTCGTGGAGTACGTCCTCTTTCACGAAATGCTGCATGTGAAACACCCGACGCGGCGATCCGGGTGCAGCCTGGTTTCGCACTCGCGTGAGTTTCGCCAAGAAGAAAAACGATTCGCAGAGTTTGAGAGAGCGCGAAAGGTGCTGGACCGCCTAGCTCGGTGACTTCTTTTTCTCGCCGACCTCGCTCCAGAGTTTGTCGATTTTCTTGCGAATCTTGTCGCCGTCCTCGGCGGAAGGAAAAAGCTCCAAATAGCGAGTGTAGGATTTGATGGCTTGTTTCCTGAGTTTTTTCTTCTCCTGCGCCTCCCCTAGGAATTTGAACGGTACCGCGTAGCCGGGTTTCGCCTCGATGGCGTCGCTGAACCGATCGATGGCCGCGTCGTAGTCGCCTCTCCTCATGTAGTACTGGCCAACTTCGAGATCTTTTTCTGCGCGGAGAGGATCCCATGTGGGTTGATCGGGCGCGGATTGCGTGGGCGAGTCCTTGTTTGGTTTGGCAGACGGCTTTGGCGGTGGAGCGGGTGCCGGTTCAGCCGGCTTCGAGGAAGATTCCTCGGGGGGCTGCTGCGCGAGAAGCTTCCGCGTGGGGCAAAGCAGGTAAATAATCGCCATCGCGAGAAGCGCTGGGATGCACGTCCTGCGTCTCATCTCGGTCCGCTCCCTATTCTCGGATTCGCTTTAGTATGATGGAAGTTGTCCGGTGTTTGAAGTATCCCGTGCGAGATTCGAATGGAACCCCGCGAAAAAGCCGCTGCGCTCCCCGAAAGCCCGGGCGTCTATCTCTTCAAGGACGCCGGCGGAACGGTTCTGTACGTCGGGAAAGCGCGTTCTCTGCGCAACCGCGTGCGATCGTATTTTCTCGAATCGCGCTGGGCGGACGCCAAGACGGGATCGCTGGCCCGGGAGATCGCCGACCTGGAAACGATTGTCGTCGGGAACGAGCGCGAGGCGCTGGCGCTCGAGCATAACCTCATCAAGAAATATCAGCCGAAATTTAACGTCGTTCTTCGCGACGACAAAACTTATCCGTACATTAAGTTTACCGCGGCGGAAAAATATCCGCGAGTGTACTTCACGCGGCGCATCAAGAAAGACGGTTCGCTTTATTTTGGGCCGTATTTTCCTTCAAGCCTGGCGCGCCGCATCCTGCACTTCGTCCACAAACGATTTCTGATTCCTTCCTGCACCGTGGACCTCACGCGGAGCCATCCGCGGCCCTGTTTGCAGTATTACATCAAGCGGTGTCTTGGCCCGTGCGTGACCGGGCTCACAACGGACGACCGATATGCGGAGGCGGCGCGTGACGTGCGGCTGTTCCTCGAAGGCAGGCGGCACGACCTGATCAAGAGCCTCGAACAACGCATGACTGCCGCTGCGGAGAAGGAACTCTACGAACAGGCGGCCGCGTATCGCGATTTGCTACGGACCCTCGAGGACATCGAGGAACGCCAGCGCATCGCCGCGACCCAAGGCGACGACACCGATGTATTGGCGTTTTACGCGGAGCCGCCGCTGGTGGCAGCAAATCTCTTCCATCTGCGCGGAGGGCGCGTGGTGGACCGGCGTGAATTTTACTGGGAAGAGCTGGAGGAATTTGATCCGCAGGAATTCGTTCCGTCGTTGCTCAAGCAACTCTATCTTGAGGCCGAATATTTGCCGCGGGCGATTCACGTGCCAATCGATTTCGAGGATCGCGAGATTCTTGAGGAGACGCTGACGGAGCGGGCCGGGCATAAAGTCGAAATTCACACACCCCAGCGCGGGCAAAAGCGCGCGTTCCTTGATCTGGTCGAGAGCAACGCGAAGCACTCATTCGAACAGCGCTTTCGCGTTTTGAAGCCGACGTCGAAAGCGATCGGCGAGGCGTTGCAGAACGCGCTCAATCTACCAGAGGACCCGCGGCGAATCGAGAGCTTCGACATTTCGCATATACAGGGAACGGATACCGTCGCTTCGATGGTGGTGTGGGAAAATGGGCGTATGAAAAAATCGGATTATCGGAAATTTATTATTCGCGGAGAGGACGGGGACAGCGGCGTGCGGCCCCGGCAGAATGATGATTTTGCCAGTATGCGGGAAGCGGTGACGCGGCGCTATCGGCGGTTGCAGGAAGAAAAAAAGCCGCTGCCAAGCCTGATACTGATCGATGGGGGAATCGGACAGTTGCACGCGGCGGTGCAGGCCCTCGACGCGTTGCAGATTATCAACCAGCCGGTGGCCAGCATCGCCAAGAAAGAAGAAATCTTGTACCTGCTCGGACAAGAGGACGAACCGATCATACTCGAGCGGCACTCGCCTGTGCTTCACCTGATCCAACAAATTCGCGACGAGACACATCGATTCGCGGTTACGTTCCACCGCCAGCTGCGCGGTAAGCGCCAAACGGAATCAGAGTTGGCGAAGATTCCGGGCGTTGGGCCGAAGACCATCCAAAAACTATTGCGCGAATTCGGCAGCGTGGCTAATTTAAAGAGGGCAAAGAAAGAGGAACTGAGCCAAGTGGTCTCGATGAAGCACGCGGAAAGTATCTTAGAGTATCTAGCAAGTGGGGAAGCGTCGAGTAACCGTTGAGCGATATACATACAGGTTAGGGGGCGTTGCTGCCCAGAGAATGCTATGCTAGGGTTTCTGTGGAGGTTTTTATGGCGGACAATGTTGGTTCCAAGGTGACTTATTTTCTTGTAGGTCTGGGAGTTGGGGCGCTGGTGGGAATACTTTTCGCGCCGAAGTCAGGCGACGAGACCCGCGAATTTTTGTCCAAAAAGGCCGATGAAGGCCGGGACTACGCGCAGCGCAAGGCGCGTGAACTCCGCGAGCGCGCGGATGACCTGATCGAGCGCGGCAAGGAAGTCGCGGGGCGGCAAAAGGAGTCTATCTCGGCGGCGGTAGAAGGCGCTCGCGAAGCGTATCGCCGCGAGGCCGCGAAGTCTTAGCTCGGCGTCAGGGACAGGAATAGAGCAGTGGGGCGGGAGAGAGGAATTTGATCCTCTCTCAGAGCGGGCGGGAAGGTTATGCAAAACTGGGTGGCGTTTTTCATCGTGGTGACGGCGGTGGCTGTTGTTCTGCAGATGGCCATCCTCCTGGCGATGTTTCTCCAGATGCGGCGCACCACAGAAAATGTAAATCGTCTCGTGGGAGAATTGCAGGCGCGAGTTGGCCCCATCCTGACGCGGGTGCAGATTTTGCTTGATGATACGCAACCGAAAATCTCGAGCATGGTTTCCGATGCTTCGCACATCGTGTATCTGGCAAGGGGCCAGGCACAGAAAGTGGACCGCGTGTTTACGGAAGCGGCGGACCGCTTGCGGGGGCAGTTGGTGAAGGCGGACCGGATCTTAACGGGAGCGCTCGAAGCGCTGGAAGATGCGGGATCGCAATTCCGTTCGAGTTTCTGGCGCCCGGTGCAGAAAGTATCGGCGCTGGTGCAGGGCATCCGGGTGGGGATCGATTTATTGCGTTCGCGTCGCGGGAATTCGAAGTCGGATGAGCCGCGCGAACACGAAGAAGAACTTTTTATTTAGAATTCGGAGCAATATTCCTCTCATTGAAATTCCTGTTTTTCTGACCAACCCTTTCCGCCCCAAACAGAAAATCAGCGGATCCAGCCGCCGCCGAGGACAACTTCGCTGGAGTAAAAGACGGCGGCCTGGCCCGGGGTGATGGCGCGCTGCGGGGAGTCGAAGGTGACGCGGGCGCGAGTTGCGTCGAGGGCAACAACGGTTGCGGGGGCGGCCTGGTGCTTGTGGCGGATTTTGACGTCCGCGCGGAGCGGCGCGCGGAGCGATTCGCATGAAATCCAATTTACATTTTTGAGTTCGCATGTTGTCGCTCGGAGAGCGTCATCCTCGCCGACGACCACGCGGTTGTTTTGCGGATCGATGGCGAGAACGTAGAGCGGTTTGCCGGCGGCGAATCCCAACCCCTTGCGCTGGCCGATCGTGAATTGGTGCAGGCCATTGTGGCGCCCGATGACGGCTCCGTTTTCCGTGACAATCTCTCCTTCACGTTGATCGAGCGCGATACCGCGTTCGCGCGAATACGATTGAATGAACTGCACGTAGCTGCCATTGGGAACGAAACAAAGCTCCATGCTTTCGGGCTTTTCCGCGACCGGAAGATTCACGCGGCGGGCGAGCGCGCGAACTTCTTCCTTGGTGAGCTCTCCAAGAGGAAAGTCGCTGCGGGAAAGCTGCTCCTGCGTAAGGCCCCAGAGAAAATAGGATTGGTCCTTCGAGTCGTCGCGCGCGCGAAGAAGCTCCCAGCGTCCGGTTACTTCGTTTCTGCGGATGCGGGCGTAGTGGCCGGTGGCCAGGCACCCGGCGCCGATCTGGCGCGCCATGCGCAGCAGCGGCTCGAACTTCACATCGGTGTTGCAATTCGTGCACGCGATAGGCGTGCGTCCGGCGAGATATTGATCGACGAACGGGCGAACGACGCGATCTTCAAATTGCGTCTCGAAATTCACGACGTAGTGGGGGAACTTGAGATGCTGCGCGACGCGCTTCGCGTCGTAAACATCATCGAGCGAGCAGCAGCGATGCTGCGCAGGGCCCTGGCCCTGCAATTCGGGAAGGCGGCGCTGATTCCAGAGCTGCATGGTCAGGCCAACGATGGGCCGGCCTTGCTGCTGGAGGACGGCGGCGACGGTGGAGGAATCGACGCCTCCAGACATGGCAACAGCGACGAGACCTGGTGTGAGGGTCGCCTGCACGGGAAGGGTGTCGAATTGGGTCGTCGTCATCATGGGCGCGCGGCGGCCTCTCTACGATAGGTAGGCGAGAGTTCGCGGAGCTGCGCAACGGCGGCGGGGATGACTTGGAGCGCGAACTCGATGTCTTCGGCCGAGGTGTGGCGGCCGAGGCTGAAGCGAAGGCTGGCACGAGCCTCTTCCGGCGGAAGGCCGATAGCGGTGAGCACGTGCGAAGGTTCGACGGCGCCCGAAGAGCATGCCGCGCCGGTGGAGCAAGCGAGGCCCTTCAAATCCAGCGCGATAACCAGAGCTTCGCCTTCAAGACCGGGGAAGAGAAGGTTGGTCGTGTTGGGCGTGCGTGGCGCGGCACCTCCGTTCACTTTGGAATCGGGCACGCGCGCGAGCAAGCCTTGCTCGAGGTCCTCGCGCAGCGCGCTGATCCTCTCATTGTCTTGCGCGAGCGATGCGCGAGCGAGCTCGGCGGCTTTGCCGAGCCCGACGATGCCCGGAACGTTTTCCGTGCCGGGGCGGAAGCCGCGCTGATGATGACCGCCATAGAGAAATTGGCGGAGATGGGTGCCCCCGCGGATATAGAGAGCGCCGATACCCTTTGGCGCGTAGAGCTTGTGGCCGGAAATGGAGAGAAGATCGACGCCGAGAGAGTTTACGTCGATAGGAATTTTCCCCGCCGATTGAACGGCGTCGGTGTGGAAGTAAACATCCGCTTGCTTGGCGATGAAGCCGATTTCCTCAAGGGGTTGGACGGTGCCGAGCTCATTGTTGGCGTGCATCAGGGTGATGAGGACGGTTTCCGGGCGTATAGTGCGGCGGACGGAATCGGGATCGACGCGCCCCTCACGATCGACTGGGACGTAAGTGACAGCAACGCCGGCCTTTTCGAGAGCCTGGCAAGTATTCAGGACGGCTTCATGTTCGATAGCAGCGGTAATGATGTGAGGGGCGGAACTTTGCGATGAAGAAGCGGGTAACAATGACTGGCCGACAATGCCGAAAATAGCGTGGTTGTCAGATTCGGTGCCGCCGCTGGTGAACACAATCTCCTGAGGACGCGCGCCGATGAGCGCGGCAACCGATTCGCGGGCAGTTTCGACGGCACCGCGGCCCTTCTGTCCGAAGGTGTGGATTGAGGCGGCGTTGCCGAATTCGTTCGAGAAATAGGGCAGCATCGCGTCGAGCACTTCCGGCTCGACGGGGGTGGTGGCGTTGTGGTCCAGGTAGACGCGCTTCATTGGAGTGACACTTTCAGGATAGACCCCACCGACGGCAAGGGCAAGGGAGTGATAACTGTAGATTCTGGGGGAGAATCTAAGGGCACTGCGCGCGAGTCTCGACGCTCTTGTGCAACGCAGAGAAGGCACAAGCTAACAAGGAGGTTCACAAGGCTTGCGCGAACCAAGAAACTCCATTACGCTGGCCCAGTCTCCAGCGGTGGCTTCCCTCCTCACCCGCTATCGGTAGTTCCAGTTGCAATTCAAATTCTTGTCTACGAAGGATGACGCATGATTCGCAAAAACACTTGGGCGAAACTCGCAATGGCAATAGCGCTGAGTTTGCCCTTAACCGCCTGCAAGGATGAAAAAACTCTACAAGAGAACGAGCAATTGAAGGCCCAGATAGCGGAACTTCAGAAGGAAAATGGCCAATTGGGAAACGATCTGGAAACAATGAAAGGTACCCATGATGCGTTGACGAAAGAGAACGAGAAGCTTAAGGCAGAGATCAAGGCCCTGAAATCGAAGAGCTCCGGAAAGAAAGCTGCAAGTCGAAGGCGCCGGCGGAGCTAAAGTCCCGGCAATTTAAAAGCCACAGGCGGTTTGGAGTGCACGGTCCGATTTCTATTTTCATCGTCAAAAAAGGAGATGAGGAGCATGAAAACGTTTGAAGTGCAATTTCGTTATCGAGATCGTAATGAAGAAACGGTGGAAGCAGCGGTCAAAGTGGAGGCCTCGAGTCTTCCGGGAGCGGTCGGTAAAGCGGCACGTGAGTTTGTCAAAGGCTTGGACCGGAAACAGAGATTCGATATGAACAAGAACGGACTCGAAATTAGCGCCAAGTCTGTCAGCATGACCGCGGCGGCGCAGGCAGAGAGATCCGTACAAGGTGCCGCAGGCTGAGAAGTCAGCACCAGCGGATCGATTCCTGAACCGGTCTGAAGACCGGCCGTCACATAGTCAGAACGACGCGGAACTGGGCATTGCCGCTCATCATGCGGGCGTAGGCTTCGTTCACTCTTGCGAGAGGAAATTTCTCGATCATGGGGCGCACGCCGGTCAACTCTGCGAAGCGCAGCGTGTCTTCGGAATCGGTGGGGATCCCCGAGGCCCATCCCTGGATGCCCTTGCTACCGCGAATTAACTGAACAGGCGAGACCTCGATGGGGCCGGCGTCCGCGCCAAGGATGACCATCTTGCCGCGAGGTCCCAGTCCGTCGACAAGTGCAGTCATGGCCTTGGAGTTCGGAGCCGTCGCCAGAATGACTTGTGCTCCGCCAAGCTTCTGAAGTTCCGCGGCCGCATTTATGACGGCGCTATCGATATAAATGTGCGCGCCCAGTTTTTTCGCCAGGGATTCGTTCTCTTTGCCGCGGCTGATGGCGGCCACGCGGTAGCCGAACTTGTTGGCGAACTGGATCCCGAGATGCCCTAGCCCGCCGATGCCTTGAACGGCGACGAGATCTCCCGGCAGTGCGCCGTTGTGCCGGAGGGAGTTGTAGGTAGTGATCCCAGCGCAAAGAAGCGGAGCGGCCTCAGCGGGATCCAAGGATTCGGGCATGCGCGCCAACGCTTCCACGGGAGCAATCATATATTCACCGTAACCACCGTCGAAGCTGAGACCCGTGATCTTTCCATTCGAGCAGTTTGCAAAATCTCCGCGGCGGCAGGAAAGGCAGGTTCCGTCTTGTCCACCGTGCCATCCGATGCCGACGCGCTGGCCTTTTTTCCAAGTGGCCACGCCGGGACCGGTCTCATCGATGACTCCGGCGACTTCGTGACCTGGGGAGCGCGGATATGCCAAGCCCGGCCACAAGCCGTCTTTCACATAGTGGTCGCTAAAACAGATTCCACAGGCCAGCACACGGACGCGCACCTGGCCGGGACCTGGCTGAGGTATTTCGCGCTCTTGAACCTCGAAATCCCCGCCTGCTTTTGTTACAAGAGCAATTTTCATTTTGGGCATAGTGATTTTCCTCGCGAAGCCTGCTGTGCTGTTCTAAGAATGAAATTGTTGGATGCCGCGGTGCGGTCGTTGGTTAGGTGGAAACCGATGGCGTTAGCTGAAGTTCGAGGAAGGTGAAGATCGTTTTGAAGAGGAACTTAGGATTCGGCTCTAGTGGTTTTTGGCGCGGGATCACGCAGCGACCGTACGCGCCAGGCGTAGAGGTTGCTCGTGTACAACGCGATGCAGACGAGATTAGCAGGGACAAATCCGAATTGCGCGGTGCGGACGCCGATGATGCAGACGACGGCGCTATTAATGGCGGCAACCACCCAGCCCTGCCACAGTCTTTTCCCGAGCAGGACCGTACCGAATACGGACAAGACGCAAGAGATGTAATCCAATCGAAGGAACTGGAGCATGTTGAGCACTTTGTTTAAAGATCAGAGCCAAAACCGAATCAGACGAAGGGCTGGACTGGTCTTGTGTTTACGACTTTCCTTTTCTAGCTGGCTAAGCCGATTGCCCCAGTTGCTGCTGTAGGTTGCCGAGGGGCTTTGAGAGACGCAGACGCAACGCATGCGAACGACCGCATCAGTGCCGATATAGAGGTAGCAATTCAGCGACCAATTTCCTGGCTTCGATATCCGAGGTTTCCTGTTCTAGAAGTCCGCAAGTCTTTGTCCCGATGGGGATTACGAAGTTATGGAAAAGAGTCGGAGATGAGAGGAGGGGCGGGAGGGCATGTTGCTGGTCACTCTGAGACAAAATGTTTCAGACTGAAACGAAAGAAAAATTGAAAGAGACTGCGCGAAGCCCGCTGCTCACCTGGAATTGCAGAGGTCCCACCGCGAGAATCTCGTCAGAATCAATGACGGGGCATCATTCGACCTTAGCTCTTGCGATTGCTTCGGAAAAGACACGTGCCGCCGCACGGGGAAGGTTCGTGCTAGAGTTTTCGGTTCAGGGAGTCGGCTGGCGCATAAGGGGATCTCCAGGAGGCGAGAGTGGCGTATAGCGATTTGCGGGAGTTTGTGCAGAAACTGGAGAAGGAAGGAGAGCTGAAGCGCATTCGCGCGGAAGTGGATCCCGTGCTGGAGATCACAGAAATAGCGCAGCGGATCGCGAGGGACAAAGGAAAAAAACCGAATAGCGTGGGCCCCGCACTGCTATTTGAGAAGCCCAAGGGGTCGCAGATGCCCTTGTTGATTAACGCGTTTGGGAGTGTTCGGCGAATGGCGCTGGCGTTTGAGGTGGAAGAATTGGATGAGGTGGCCGCGAGGATTCGCGGCTTTCTGGCGATGGAATCGCCGCAAGGATTGTTCGACAAAATCAAGATGTTGCCCAAGCTCGCGGAGTTGGGTTCCTTTTTCCCGAAAAGCGTTAAGTCCGGGTCATGTAAAGAAGTGATACGGAAGGGGACCGACGTCAATCTGCTGGACTTTCCTATTTTGAAGTGCTGGCCGGAGGATGGCGGGCGGTTCATTACCTTTCCCCTGGTGTTCACCAAAAATCCAGAAACCGGGAAGCGCAATGTGGGGATGTACCGCATGCAGGTGTACGACGAGCGGACGACGGGAATGCATTGGCAGACACAAAAGCACGGAGCGGAGCATTTCCGACGTGCGCGTGCGAAAAATCCCGAAGGGCGGATACCGGTGTCCGTGGCCATCGGCACGGATCCGGCGACCGCGCTTGCCGGGATGCTGCCGATTCCTCCAGACCTGGATGAAATGATGTTTGCAGGATTCTTGCGGCGCGAACCGGTGGAAATGGTGGCGTGCGAGACGAATGAGCTGGAAGTGCCGGCCAATGCCGAAATCGTGCTGGAAGGCTACGTAAGTCTGAACGAGATGCGCACGGAGGGGCCGTTCGGGGATCACACCGGCTTTTATTCTCTGGAAGGAGAATTTCCGGTCTTTCACGTGGAGTGCGTCACGCAAAGAAAAGATCCGCTTTACCTGACCACGGTGGTCGGCCCGCCGCCGCAGGAAGATTTCTACATAGGCTACGCGGTGGAGCGTGTGTTTTTGCCGGTGATGAAGATGCAGTACCCGGAGATTGCGGATGTGGCCATGCCGGCGGAGGGGATTTTTCACAATTTGATGATCGTCGCGATCCGGAAGTCGTATCCGGGACACGCGCGGAAAATTATGAACGCCATCTGGTCGCTGGGGCAGGCGATGTTCACGAAAGTGATTGTGGTCGTGGATCACGACGTGGACGTGCACAATTACCGCGAAGTGGTGTGGAAAACGCTATGCGCGATCGATCCTGAGCGCGACGTGCAATTCAACTTGGGTCCGATGGACACGCTTGACCATGCCGCGCGAATGCAAGATTACGGTTCGAAGATGGGCATCGATGCGACGCGCAAGTGGGCGTCAGAGGGATTCACGCGGCCGTGGCCGGGCGAGATCTTGATGGATGAAGCCACGAAAAAACGAATTGACGCGCTCTGGAAAAAACTGGAACTGTGAAAATCCTGACGGTGAACGCCGCGAAACAACCCGATTGGGGCGCGGTGCCCGGGTTGCAGTCAAACGATTACCGTACGCTAGGACAGGGGCAGGAATGGCGCTTGCTACAATCTGTAGTGGTAACGCGAATAAGGGATACAACGTCTTGGAGTGCTTGCCCCCAATTACCCCCCAAATGCCTAGAACTACCCCTATTCATAGGACAACAGCGGTACAGAAACCCTTGACGCTCGGAGCAGTTGAATGTCATAAACGCTAGCACGGGGCGCACCTCGGGGATTCCGCAGCGCAGATGAGGGTGCACCGGACGGTCCGGGGTGTGGCCGTCGTCGGCAACTACCGGGGTGTGGTTCCACGTGAGTGAATCGCGCGAAGTGATGAACGTGAGACAGGCGTCGCAGTATCTGGGCATCTCCCCGGATACCCTGTACCGTTACATCACGGAGGGCGAAATACCTGCATTCAAATTAGGTAATCGTTGGAAACTGCGTAAGACGATTCTGGATCGCTGGATGGAACGCAAAATGAGCCAGGTTCCGGTAAGACGCCGTTAGCCCGGCGCGAGCGACAGGGCGGTTTGCAAGAAAAGGGGCTGCGATATGTGGCTACTGGGCGGTGGAAAAAGCAGGCAGCTGGTGGGATTAGACATCGGCTCGAGCTCGATTAAAGCCGTGGAGCTGAAATCCACAAAAGCGGGCTATGAGTTGGTGAGCTTCGGCATGGAAAATTTGGCGCCGGACACTGTGGTCGACGGCGCGATCATGGACGCTCCGCAGGTAGCCAACGCCATCAGCAAGATTTTCGATGCGGAGAAGATCAAAACGAAGAACGTGGCGACTTCGGTTTCGGGCCACTCAGTGATCGTGAAACGCGTTCCGCTACCGCTAATGACGGAAGAAGAGCTGTACGACCGCATCCCGTCGGAAGCGAGTCAACATATCCCGTTCGACATCGCGGACGTCAACCTGAGTTATCAGTTGCTCGAGTCGATGGACTCCCAGATGGACGTTCTGCTGGTGGCGGTGAAGAAGGACAAGATTCTGAACCACACCAACGTGCTGGCGCAGGCGGGAAAGACGCCGGTAGTGGTGGATATCGACGCGTTTGGTTTGCAAAATTGCTTCGAGGTGAATTACGAGCCGGACGCGGGGCAAACCGCGGCGCTGCTCAACATCGGCGCGAGCGTAATGAACATTAATATTGTTCGCGGGGGAATACCACTGTTTACGCGCGACGTCAGCGTGGGCGGAAACCAATATACGGACGCCCTGCAGAAGGAATTGGATCTCAGCTTCGAAGACGCCGAGCGATTGAAAAAGGGCGATACGCTGCCGAGCGTTACGGACGAGCAGAAGCAGCAGATTCTGCGCAGCGTTTCGGACATCTTGACGCTCGAAATCCAGAAAACCTTTGACTTCTTCCGGGCTACCGCGAGCGGAGAGAACATTCAGCGCATCGTGGTCGCGGGCGGAACAGCTCGCGTTCCTGGCCTAGTGGATCTTCTGCGGGAAGAGTTCGCCATGCCCGTGGAAGAGTTGAATCCATTCCGGAAAGTACTCATTAACCCCAGCCGGCACAGCGACGAGCAGATTCGAGAGATGGCCCCGCGGCTGGCTATTGCCGTGGGTCTGGCACTGAGGAGCTTCGACTAGCCATGATTCGCATAAACCTTCTCGGACAAGCGCGGCCGAAGGCGGGTCGCCGGCAGGTAGACACAGGCGCAGCGTTGCCCTTGTTGTTCGTCGGCATCGGAGCAGTGGTGGGAATCCTGGTTCTCGGCTACTACTACCATTCGCTGCAGACCCAACTGAATGACGAAAACAAGAAAATCAAGACATTGACGGCACAAAAGACGGAGCTCGAGAGCATTAAGCAGCAAGTAGAAGCCTTTGAGAAGCAGAAGGCCACGCTGCAGCAGCGCGTAGGAATAATCGAGCAGCTCCAGCGCGACCGGACCGGAGGACAGGAACTCCTGGACATGATCGCGAATACCGTTTCGCGGACGGAGAACCTGTGGCTGTCTTCGCTGACGCGGAAGGGCAACAACCTGGCACTGGAAGGTTCCTCGGCAACGCTCAATTCGGTGGCGAATTTCATAACCGCCCTGAAGCGCTCGGGGTATTTCCAGAAGGTGGAGATTAAGGAATCGAGACAAGACGAGAAAAACGTCGCGATTCAGACCTTCACGTTCCAGATTTCCGCCGAAGTTGCTCCGCAGCAGGCGGGCCCGTCGCCGCAGGCGAAGTCGGCCAGCGCGCCGGCGAAGACCGGGGCGACGCCGCCGGCTAAGAAAGGGTAAGGGACACCATGGCCAATCCGTTCCGCGATATGTCAGTCATTATGCAGGCCTTGGTCGCCGCGGCGATCGCCGTGGTTCTTGTCCTTGTGGGTGTTTATCTGCCGTTCTCTCCAGTAGCGCAGGAGAGCGACGCGGTGCATGCGGCCGTGCAGCAGCGCACCCAACTGACACAGGAAGTAACGCAGTTGCAAGTATACAAACAGCGGTACAGCGAGCTGAAACAGCAAATGGACGCCTTGTCGAAGCAGCTGGATACGCTGAAGACAATCGTTCCGGAAGAGAAGGAAGCAGACGAATTTATCCGGCTGATCCAGGGAGCGGCGAGCGCTTCGAACGTACAATTGCGCAGGCTGACATCTTTGGCCATCGTTCCCCGCGAGTACCACTTCGAGATGCCGGTCGAATTGGAAGCGGATGGGCCGTATTTCAATGTCTTGGATTTCTTCGGGCGGCTCAGCCGGCTGTCACGAATCATTAATGTGGGTGATTTGAAGTTTGACGATCCGGACAAGGTGAAATCAAAATTCCCACTGCGTCCGGGAACCACGGTGACGGGGACTTTCACGGCAACAACATACTTCACCAAGCCAGCTGACTCGGGCACCGCCGCTGGGGCGGGCGCGCAAGCCAAGCCGGCTGGGAAACCCTGAACGGGAATGAGCGAACTATGCATTTTGCCAAGACTCTCGTACTAGGGATTTTGCTAGGGGCAGCCGCACCGAACCTGCTCGCGCAGGCCAACACGGCCAGCTCGAAGGTCGCGTCGCCTGCGACGGCGAAAGCCGGGCAGCACCCTGCGGCTCCCGCACCTGCAAAACCCGCCGACAAAACTCCGGCGAAAACTTCGGCACCTGCTCCGGCACCAACGGCCGCGATGAAGGCCGCGCCGCAAGCCGCGAAGCCAGCGGCGAAGGCGCCCGCCCAGCCGCCAGCCAGCGTTCCGGCAAAACCAGCAGCGAAAAAGGCCACGAAAAGAGCAGTGAAAGCTTCCGCGCCAGCGAGCAGCCCCAAACCGCCAGCAGAGTCAGAAATCAAGGTTGCGCGGCGCGATCCGTTCGAATCGCTGATCGGCCACGATAAAAGTGCGGGGGATGGAAAGGTCTTGCCCCCCGGCAAAGCAGGTCTACAGGTGAGCACCTTGCGCCTCGACGGAGTCGTGAAGGCTCCCAACGGTATGATCGCGGTGGTTTCCAATCCACAATCGCGCACCTATTTTTTACGCGAAGGCGACCAACTGTATGACGGGCAGGTGGAAAAAATCGCCATGGATGGCGTTTCGTTCCACGAAATGGGTAAGGATGCCTTCGGAAAACCGGTGGAGCGTCAAGTGAACAAGCGAATTTACTCCAGTCCAGGAGAACAGCAATGAAGATGAATTGGCCGGCCCTCCGGTCCAGCGGTCTTATTCTTGCAAGTGTGGCATTGGCGACGAGCCCTGCGCTCGCCCAGACGCAGGAGCCGTCCGGGGCCGCTGCCTTGGCCTCGGTGATCTCAAGCGTCGCGATAACGCAAGCGCCGCAGCAGGCCAGCGTGCGTGTGGAAGGCCAGGGGCGTCTCGACGTTCGCACGGCTCGCATGCAGAATCCCGACCGGCTGGTGCTCGATTTCACACGCGCGCGACTGGCCGTTGAGAAAACAGCGATTGCCGGTGTGTCAGCGCCGGTGCTCGGTGTGCGCCTCGGACAATTTCGCCCCGATGTGGCGCGAGTTGTCATCGACCTGACGGAAGCGACCCCCTATCAAATTTCACGCGACGGGGCGGCGGTGGTGATCCTGTTTAACACCCTCGCTAGCTCGCCCGTGATACCGGCTTCGGCGAGCACAACGACTGCGGAACTGGCTCATCATCCGAGCGCGGAGTTCCACTATAACGCCGCGGCGCCACATTCCGTGGCCAGCCATGCTTCGAAATCTTTGCAGATTCCATCTCCTCGTTTCCCGTTGCCTGGCGAACTGACCCAGCCCTCATTCGTTTTGGCATCGTTCGGAGCAAAGACGGAACCTGCGAGACCTCAGCCATCGGCACAACAGGCGGCTCAGCAAGCAGTGCAACAGGCCAGCAGCGCTGCCAATACGATGTCGGCGGCGAGTTCGCAAACAGCGGGAGGCGCTCCAGCCCCGGCGAAATATACGGGTGAGCCGATTTCCGTGAACCTGAAGGATGTCGACCTGAAGGATTTCTTCCGGCTCATTCACGAAATCAGCGGACTGAACGTGATCCTTGACCCGGCCGTAAAAGGGTCGCTCACGATTGTGCTGGACGAGGTTCCCTGGGATCAAGCGTTGGACATCGTGCTGCAAAACAACGGATTGGACAAGCAACTCAACGGCAACGTGCTGCGAATCGCGACGCGCGACACACTGAAGAGAGAAGCGGAGACACAGCGGGATCTCGACAAAGCCCAGGCGGAAGCGGTAGCGCAAGTTACGGTGACTCGTGTTCTGAGTTACGCGAAAGCGGCGTCGCTCAAGGATACGCTCAAGAAGTTCTTGTCCTCCCGGGGAGACATCTTGTCGGACGACCGTTCGAACCAGCTCGTCATCCGGGATATCCCCTCCGTCATTCCTACGATAGATAACTTGATCCGCCAGTTGGACCGCAAAGCGCAGCAAGTGGAAATCGAGGCGCGTGTAGTTTCCGCCTCGCGTTCCTTCGCACAGGATCTTGGCACACAAATAGGCTTCGGGGGCACAACAACGAGTGGGCGGTCGATCTATGGCGGGAACTCCTCCGTCGGGACGAGTCAATTCAATCCCACGTCTCTACCTGTCCCCGGACTCCCGAGCCCGCCGATAGTCGTGAATGGAACCAATGCGCTACCCCTGGCCACCAATTTTGCCGCGGGTGTTCCGACCAGTGGTCTCGGCTTCATCCATCGCTCGCCGAATTTCTCGATTGATTTCTTCATCACGGCCGCGGAACAAAAAGGCGTGGGCAAATTACTTTCGAAGCCCAAAGTGATTACCCAGAATAACGAAAAGGCCACCATCAAACAGGGAACTAAAATCCCCATTCAGACGACTATCAACAACACCATCTCGGTGCAATTCATCGACGCGGTTCTAAAGCTGGAGGTGACGCCTCAAATCACCGCAGAGGGAACCATCTTCATGGACGTGATGGTCGAGAATACCCAGATCGACCAAGGTATCCCGCGAATTCAAGGTGTCCCCGCACTCGATACCCAATCCACCGAGACCAAGGTACTTGTCGCGGATGGCGGGACAATCGTGATAGGTGGCGTTATCATTACCAGCCAAAACAACACCATCCAGGAGACACCGATCATCGGCAGCTTGCCGCTCATCGGGCGCTTGTTCAAACGGACAAACGTGACCATTAACAGCGCCGAGCTTCTGTTCTTCCTGACGCCGCGGATCATTCCGGGATAACCCCCGGGCAATTGAGAACAATCGCTGGGCAATTCGAACTTCCCGTGAGGGCCAAAATCGAGGAGACGACGGTCTCCTCGATTCGTTTATGAGAGTACCTTTTCTTGAACGCCGGCGTGCCCTGCGAAAAGAATTCGCCGGAGCAAAGCTCGACTCTTTGCTCGTAACCAATCCTGCCAACGTGTATTACCTTACGGGCTTTACAGGGGAGGCGGCAGCTTTGCTCCTATCCGAGACCCAGTGCACTCTCGTCACGGATGGGAGGTTCCAGGTGCAAGCGAGAGAGGAGACTTCCGGCGTTCGCATCGTCCTCCAAAAGGGCGCTCTATTCTCAAGGGTGGGCGAAATTCTGCGGCCGACTGGGGAGCAAACGGCCGGCTTCGACCCTAACCGGCTCACCCTGGCACAGTTTAGGGCGCTGCGAATGGGCTCAGGGGCGCGCTGCAAGTGGAAAGCAGCGCCGGGGCTGCCCGAGAGGTTGCGAGCGCGAAAAGACCTCATGGAAATCGCCCAGATGCGCAGGGCAGCCGTCCTTGTGGGAGGGGTGCTGGAGCGGGCAATGAGACTTCTGAAGCCCGGCGTCCGGGAATTTGAGGTGGCGGCAGAGATCGAATACCAGATGCGGAAGAGCGGCGCCTCCGGCCCGGCGTTTGAGACCATTGTGGCCTTCGGGAAGCGCGGGGCGCTGCCCCACGCGCGTCCTACCGCCAAGCGGTTGAGGAAAAATGAGTTGGTCGTCCTAGACCTGGGTGCTATACTCGGGCACTATTGCAGCGACATAACCCGCACAGTTTTCGTCGGTAAGGCTCCTGAACGCATCCGCGGGTGGTATAGAGCCGTTCTGGAGGCGCAATCGGCCGCGATAGCGGCTGTGAAGGCCGGAACAGCCTGTGGGGATGTGGATGCCGCAGCGCGCGAAGTTTTGACGAGTCGCCGTCTTGACGGTCACTTTGTGCACAGCACAGGCCATGGTCTGGGGCTGGAGGTGCACGAAGATCCACGGATCGCTCGGGGACAGAACAGGCGGCTCGAACCCGGCAACGTGGTCACCATCGAACCTGGTGTATATTTTGCTGGCGTCGGGGGAATTCGGATTGAGGACGACGTCGTCGTGCATGCTGACGGAACAGAAGTGATTACCCGCGTCCCGCGGGATCTTATCGAGCTCTAATACGGGCATGAAACGAAAAAAGTCTCCGAAATCCGCCGTAAGTCCCTCATTTGAGAGTCCCGAAATTCACCAGATCGAGCAGCTTCTCCGGTTTATGGGGGAACACAACCTCGAAGAATTCGAATATTCCCGGGGAGATTTGCACGTACGGCTGAAAAAGCCCTCGACGGGGCTGGCCTATGGGGGATCTCGAGCTGCCGGGATGCCAGAAATCATCGTAGCTGGGCCCCCGGCTTCGCCCACGGCTCCCCAAGCGAGCACACAGGGAGCGCCTGAGGTGCGATCCTCGGAGGATTTACATCTGATCAAGTCGCCCATCGTCGGGACGTTTTATGCGTCCCCGAGCCCCGGTACCGAGGCATTCGTGAAGATCGGTGCATTCGTCGAGACGGGGCAAACCCTCTGCATCGTCGAGGCCATGAAACTCATGAACGAAATCGAATCCGACGAGAGTGGCGAGGTGGTCCGCATCTTCGCCGAGAATGGCCAGCCCGTCGAATATGGCCAGCCCCTGTTCGGCATTCGTCCGAGCCGGAAGAAATAACGGGCGCCCGAGGCCATGTTCCAGAAAATTCTTGTCGCCAATCGCGGGGAGATCGCCCTGCGGATTATTTGCGCTTGTAAGGAGTTGGGCATCTCTACCGTCGCCGTTTATTCGGAGGCGGACCGCAATTCCCTCCATGTGCGCTTTGCCGATGAAGCTGTGTGCATTGGGCCTCCGCGAAGCAGCGAAAGTTATCTAAATATTCCGCAGGTGATTAGCGCCGCGGAAATCACGAATGTGGATGCCATCCATCCGGGTTACGGCTTCCTGTCGGAGAACGCCAACTTCGCCAGGGTGTGCGAAGCGTCGGAAATTACTTTCATCGGTCCCACGGCCGAAGTCATCGAACTCATGGGCGAGAAGGACCGGGCGCGCCGGGAGATCAAAGCGGTGGGGCTGCCGACGGTTCCGGGCAGCGATGGGGTGGTCGAGGGCGAAGCGCAATTAGCCAAGGAGTCGGAAAGGATTGGTTATCCGCTGATCCTGAAGGCTTCAGCCGGTGGAGGCGGACGCGGGATGCGCGTGGTGCGCGAGCAGCAGGAATTGCTGGCCGCATACCAGACGGCGCGAAGCGAGGCGCAGCAGGCTTTCGGCAATCCGGATGTCTACGCGGAACGCTTTATCGAACGCCCGCGGCACATCGAGTTTCAGGTGCTGGCTGACCATCACGGCAAAGTTATCCATTTGGGAGAGCGGGAATGCAGCATTCAGCGCCGGCATCAGAAGCTTGTCGAGGAATCGCCCTCGCCTGTGTTGGATCCCAAACGACGCAAGGAATTGGGAGCGAAAGTCATCAAAGCGCTCGAGAAAATCGGGTACACGAACGCCGGCACGGTTGAATTCCTGCTGGACGAAGATGGTTCGATGTACTTCATCGAGATGAACACGCGCATTCAGGTCGAGCACCCGGTAACCGAGATGGTTACCAACGTTGACTTGATCAAGGCGCAGATTCGCATCGCGGCGGGAGAGAAGATGGAAGACGCCGCCGGGGAGATTCATTTTGCGGGGCACTCGATCGAGTGCCGCATCAATGCGGAGGACCCGGAGACCTTCGTGCCCTCGGCGGGCCGCATCACCGCGTTTCAGGCGCCCGGGGGGACGGGCGTGCGTGTCGATTCCGCCGCTTATTCGGACGCCGTGATACCTCCTTACTACGATTCCCTCATCGCCAAGCTGATTGTTCGAGGGCGCGACCGCGCGGAAGCCATCGGGCGCATGAGACGTGCATTGGAAATGTTCGTGATCGAGGGCATCAAGACCTCCATACCGCTGCACCGGCGGATCTTTGCCGATGCGGATTTCGCGGTCGGTCAGTTTGACACCCACTTCATCGAGAAACTTCTCGGCACGGGCGGAAAATAAGCGGCGATGCCTCTTGTCCTTCCAAAGCTCTATGTGATATTAGACGCTGCATTGCTCGCCAATTCCGAAATCGAGTTGGCCCGGCGGCTAGCAGAGGCCGGGGTTCGGCTCATTCAATACCGTAACAAGAAGGCGGCCGCGCGCGAGCTCTTCGAACGATCGCGCGAAATTTCAGAATTGCTGAGGCCGTATGGGGTCCGGTTCATCGTGAATGACCGGCCGGATGTCGCCTATCTTGCAAACGCGGACGGCGTCCACGTCGGCCAAGAGGACCTGGATGTCGGGCAAGCGCGGGGCATTATCGGCAGGGAGAAGTGGGTGGGCATTTCGACGCACAACCTGAAGCAGTTTCAGTCTGCCATAGCCACATCGGCAGACTATATTGCCGTGGGGCCGATCTTTTCGACGTCCACGAAGGCAAACCCCGATCCCGTGGTCGGTAGCGCGCTGCTTCGCCAGGTTCGCCCGCTAACCGATAAGGCAATCGTGGCTATCGGCGGCATCACTCTGGAGCGCGCTGCTGGCGTAATAGAGGCAGGCGCGGACTCGTTGGCGGTGAGCAGCGACATCTTGCATGCCGCCGATCCCGTCCGGCGAGCCAGACAATTTCTGGATTTGCTCGAGCCCGCGAACCACGCCGCGGCAGTCTGAAAGAAACAGCGAATGGCAGAGACAACCACTGCACTCCCCGAACAGTCCAGGAAGCAGGAGACCGGCTTTGTTCGCGCGATTGGCTTGTTCGACGGCACGATGATCGTAGTGGGGTCGATGATCGGGTCGGGCATTTTTATCGTGGCCGCGGACATCACGCGGCAGACAGGCTCTTCCGGTGGTCTATTGTTGGCATGGATTATCACCGGGCTGCTTACCATCTCTGCCGCGCTCTCCTACGGAGAACTCGCCGCGATGTTTCCCCACGCGGGCGGGCAATACGTCTATCTGCGTGAGGCGTATTCACCGCTCTGGGGCTTCCTGTATGGGTGGACTTTGTTTCTGGTCATTCAGACCGGAACCATAGCGGCCGTAGCGGTGGCCTTTGCGCGATATCTCGGCGTCATATTTCCCGCGATATCCGCGAAGACCTGGATCGTCGAACCGATACCCCTCGGTTCGAAGTATGCGATCAGCCTTTCTGTCCAGCAGCTCGTTGGGGTACTGATGATCGTCTTGTTGACGTATCTCAACACCCGCGGCGTGCGACTCGGCAAGCTGATCCAGAATGTTTTCACGAGCGCCAAGACCCTTGCGTTGTTTGGACTGATCGTTTTGTGCGTGTTTGTGGGACGAAACCCTGCGGCGCTTGCGGACAATTTCAGCCATCTTTGGGCGATCCGCGGCGCGCAGCCGATCGAGCCAGGAGCAAATTTTCTGCGTGGCTTGGTCCCGACGGTGACCGCGGCGAGCGGCGCGTTCGGATTGTTCGTGGCCTTCGGCGTGGCGCAGGTCGGCTCGCTCTTCTCCGCCGATGCATGGAATAACATCGGCTTCACCGCCGCCGAGGTAAAGAATCCGAAACGCGACGTGGCGCTTTCGATGGCGTTTGGCACGCTCATCGTCATCACGCTCTACTGCCTCGCGAATCTGGCCTACCTGTGCGTGCTCCCCCTGGCGCAAATTCAGAATGCGGCGGACGACCGCGTGGCAAGCGCGGCGCTGAATGCCATCTTTGGACCCATCGGCGCTTCGATCATGGCCGTAGCGATCACGATTTCCGGATTCGGGTGCAATAACGGTCTGATTCTGGCAGGGTCGCGCGTCGCCTACGCTATGTCCCAAGACGGGCTTTTCTTTCGGGCCACGGGCACGCTGAACAAAAGAGGGGTTCCCGGAACGGCGCTGTTGTATCAGGGCATTTGGATTATCGTGCTGATCTTGTTGCGAACAAGGCACGTTGATTCCGCCGGCGGCGTCAGCTACGGCAATCTGTACAGCGATTTGCTTGATTACGTTGTTTTTTCCGTTCTAATTTTCTACGTGTTGACGATTGCCGGCATTTTCATTTTGCGGGTGAAGCGAGCCGGCGCGGAACGTCCGTATCGCGCATTTGGCTATCCCTTCCTGCCATTGCTGTATATAGTGGCGGCGCTGGCGATCATGTTTGTGCTCTTGCTCTATAAGACGCAGACTACCTGGCCGGGCTTGGTCATCGTGCTTTTGGGCGTCCCCGTCTATCTGGTGTGGTCACGCCAGCGACAAGGGGCTGCAGGCGCTTCGTAACGGACGGATCGTAGAATTGCCCAGCCGACGTCCCGTATTCGGCCGGGTATCTACTCTATTGGATGAGGCGGGGGACGACACCCCCAAGAAGGAGGAGTTGCATGGGCAACCCCTTGTTTGCAAAAAAGCCGCTGAGCGCGTTGATGACCGAGGCGAAAGAGGCCGGCGAACACAGCTTGAAACGGGCCCTCGGCCCATTTCAGCTCACGGCTCTGGGCGTCGGGGCCGTGATTGGCGCGGGGATTTTCGTGCTTTCAGGTTTAGGGGCGCACTATGCAGGACCAGCGTTGATGTTGTCATTTGTGCTGTCGGGCCTAGGTTGCGCGTTTGCCGCCCTATGCTATGCAGAATTTGCAGCGATGATTCCCCTGGCTGGGAGCGCCTACACATATGCTTATGCCACACTAGGCGAACTCTTTGCCTGGATCATTGGGTGGGACTTAACACTCGAATACGCGATGGGCGCGAGTGCCGTGTCCTCTGGTTGGTCAAACCACTTCATCGAACTTCTGAACACCCTTCATCTTCGCATGCCACTTTGGTTGGCCTATGACCACTGGACCGGGCTGCGCACAGCAGAGAACATAGTGGCGCGCCAAATGGTTCGGGCGGCCGACACCACGCTATTGCCCGGAACACAGCCATTCTTGGAGAGAGTCACCGCCACCATGGCAATGCAGTCACCGGAACTCATACAACGAGCCCACGAGTTGGTGGGAGCGCCAAAGGTTTTTGGGGTCGAAGTCGGAATGAACCTTCCAGCATTCTTAATCGCCTTGATTATCACCGCGATTCTCGTGATTGGTATTCGGGAAAGCGCGCGTTTCAATGCCACAATTGTGGTCATCAAGGTTTCCGTGGTGCTGTTTGTCGTCGGGCTCGGTGCCAAGTACATTACCTTTTCTAATTGGGGAACGGACTGGCACGGTTTCGCTCCGTATGGACTGGGGGGGATCGGAGCCGGTGCAGCGTATATCTTCTTTGCCTATATCGGATTTGACGCGGTTTCGACCACAGCCCAGGAGGCAAAAAATCCGCAACGGGACTTGCCGATCGGCATCATCGCCTCTTTGCTGATCTGCACCGTCCTTTATATCGCCGTGGCCGGGGTGTTGACCGGCATGGTGCATTGGCAGGATGTCAACATCGAAGCCCCCATCGCGAGAGCCTTTCTTGACCGTGGGCTCACGACGGCGTCCCATATCATCACTTTGGGGGCACTCGCGGGACTCACCAGTGTCATGCTGGTGATGTTGCTTGGCCAGACGCGTGTTCTCTATTCGATGGCAAACGACGGTTTGTTGCCCAAGAAATTTTTTGCCGCGATTCACCCCAAATTTCGGACACCCTATAAAAATACCATCGCGGTCGGCCTGCTGGCGGCCATCGTTGGTAGCACTACGCCCATCGATGATATCGGAAGAATGGTAAACATCGGGACGTTGCTGGCATTTGTAATCGTTTGCATTGCGGTGATGGTGTTGCGTAGCACGAATCCGGAACAGCCGAGGCCATTCCGCACGCCACTGGTGCCGATCGTACCCATCCTGGGCATCGGCTTCAATGGATATATGATGTATAAGTTAGGCTGGGTCAACTGGGCCCGCCTCATCGTCTGGCTCATCATCGGACTCGTGGTATATTTTGGGTATAGTCGGCACCACAGTCGAATCAGCAATCCGCAGCAATTGTAGGAATTTTCCGAAGAGGGGTCGATCTTGCTCGTGCGGTCCTTCTTCGTTGTGGTTTATTCCATTCCACTCGGCTCTACGGGCTTCTTCAGGTAAAGTAGTTCTTCTGTCTGCGTCCCAATGACCGCTCTGCTGGCCAATCTCCGCGAATTCTGGCGCCGCATCTCGCGCCTGGACCTCGTCGCCCTGGGGCTTTTTGCCGCGGGCAGCGCGGCATTCTTTCTGGAACTCACCAGCGGGCTCTTCAACTTTCTGAAGTTTCTAGCGGTGCTTGCGGGGGTCTATCTGCTGTTCCGCTTCATCGGCTGGTGGCGAACGCGGCTACTTTGGAGCCTGCGGAATCGCCTGATCGTTGCTTATCTCTTTATTGCCGTGGTCCCCGTCCTGCTTCTCGTAGCGCTGGCAATATTCTCCGGCTTGATCCTCTACACCCAGCTGGGCGGATACCTTCTTTACGACGAAATGCAGCACCGCGTGGAGACTATGCACGACGGCGCGGAGCAGATCGCGGCCGCATTGGGAAATCTACCCGCCGGAATTCCTCTGGCCGCAGCCGAAAAGATCGTCGGCGCGCAACAACATGCGGTCTACGATCCGAGCCTGCCGGGGCTGAGCATTGAATTTGTCGACGATCAGGGCTTTTTGCATGCGGTCGCGAAGTCCGGGGAGGATCATTTTGCCGGGCTGATCCAGAAAGGCGACAAACTCTCGCTCGTAGGGCTGCGCAGAGTAACCACTGCTCACGGCGTTCGCGTGGTGACTCTCCTCGTTCCCATTACCCCTGAGTTCATCGCCACGCTGGCCCCAAATCTCGGACCCATCCAATTCGAGCTGCTTGAGCCGGTCCAGGGAGCCCAGCAAAACACCGTGGTGTACACGTTGGGGAACATCGATTATCGAGCCTCCAGCCACATTCCGGGGAGGCGCCGGTTTCTTCATCCACCTGCCGGCTGGTGGGACCCGAGCGTTCGTGGTGTTTCTAAGTTTGAGGCAGTTCTACTGAATAATGACGGAACGGCAGAGCGAGCCCGCCCTGTACTGGCCATTTTCACTGCGCGGACTTCCCGGTTGAATGCGCTGATGTTTTCCTCCGTCGGCGAATTGGGGCGCATCTATGTGATCGGCTTCACGTTGGTGTCCGTCGTTTTTCTCCTGCTGGAAATTCTTGCCCTCGTCACCGGAGTTGTCATGACGCGGCGAATCACCAGAGCCGTTAGCGATCTTTACCGCGCGACGCAATACGTGCAACAGGCAGATTTCACCCACCGCGTCAATATAGACCGCCGTGACCAGCTCGGCGTCCTGGGCGAATCGTTCAACCTGATGACCAGCTCGGTCAGCTCGTTGATCGAAGAACAGAAGCAGCGGCAGCGCCTGGAAAACGAAATCTCCATCGCCCGCGAAGTGCAAAATCAGCTTTTTCCACGGAAGTTGCCTGCCATTCCCGGCGTGGAAATTGAGGCGATCTGCAAAGCGGCTCGCACGGTCAGTGGCGACTATTACGATTTCATCCAGCTCAGCCCCACGCAGTTGGCGATTGCCATCGCCGATATCTCCGGTAAGGGAATTTCCGCCGCGCTATTGATGGCGAGCTTGCAGGCCGCGCTGCGTAGCCAGATGCTGGCGGGCGGCAGCGAGGTACTGAGTACTGCCGAGCTGGTTTCGCGGCTCAATAAGCATCTTGTACGGAATACGGGCGACGACCGCTTCGCGACGTTTTTCATTGCGGTTTACGACTGCGAAACGCGGAAATTGCGATACACGAACGCGGGGCATTTGCCATCGTTGCTGATCTGCAACGGCGAGGCAAAGCATCTGGACGTCGGCGGCATGGTCTTGGGCGTGGTGGAAAATTACGAATATGAGGAAGGCTTGCTTTCTGTGTCGGTGGACTCACTGCTGGTGGGGTATAGCGACGGATTGGTGGAACCTGAAAACGTGTACGGCGAAGAATTTGGGATCAAACGCCTTGAGGATGCCGCGATCCGCGTCAAAGGCGCATCGCCATTGATGGTCGCGGAATCGCTCATGGCCGCCGCGGAAGAGTGGGCGGGTACGCCGGAGCAGGCCGATGACATGACCGTGGTTGTGGCACGCTTGCGGTAGTTTGCGTCTCGCGGGTGGGCTATACTGGCCTGCTTTTGCTGCGAATCGCCTAGGGAGAAGAATGTCGCTACGCAATCGAGTGGCGTTGGTTACCGGTGGCAGCCGGGGAATCGGCCGGGGCATCGCGGTGCGCCTGGCGAAGGATGGCGCGCGCGTGGCCATCGCGTACCGTTCGAACAAGCCCGCAGCGCAGCAGACGCTTCGCCAATTGCAAGCGGAGGGCGCGGATTGCGTGGCCGTCGAAACCGACATTACCGATGCGGCGCGGGCGGATCAACTTGTGAAAACAGTCCTCGACCGGTTCGGCCGCCTCGATATCGTGGTGAACAACGTGGGAGATTTCCGCTGGGGGGCGCTGGTCGAGTCTTCCATCGAGGACTGGGACCGCGTCTTTTCGTCAAATCTTTCCACGGTCTTCTACATCAGCCGCGCCGCGCTTCCGTACATGCGCAAAGGCCGCTGGGGCCGCATCATTAATCTTGGCGCTGTTGGAGCCGAAAGGGCTTTTGGCCAGGCAAAGATTTCGGCCTATGCGGCGGCGAAGGCGGCAGTCGTCGCGCTATCGCGTTCCCTGGCGCTCGAAGAAGCAAAGAACGGCATTACCGTGAATGTTGTGAATCCTTCCAGCATCGACGAAAAAGAATTAAGCCTCGACGAGGCCCGGCGCATGCGCGACGCTCGTTTCCCGATTGGGCGTCCGCCAACGGTCGAGGACGTCGCCGCCACCGTGGCATTTTTTGCTTCCGAAGAGGCCGAGTATGTCACCGGCCAGGTCGTCAACGTGAGCGGCGGATGGATGCTCTGACCACGCCCTGAAATCGCCATGAAAGCTCTCAACGCTGCCGAGATGCGAGAGGTCGACCGTCTCACGACCGAGCGCTTCGGTATCCCTAGTCTGCGATTGATGGAAGCCGCGGGAAAGCACGTCGCTGATGCCGTCCTGCGCGAGTTCGCCCCCGAGTTGCCGCAGCGCGTCACTATTCTGTGCGGCAAGGGCAACAACGGTGGCGACGGCTTCGTGGCGGCTCGATACTTGAAAGATGTGGGGATCAATCCGCGTGTGTGCCTCTTTAGCGATCCGCGCGAACTGCGCGGAGATGCCGCCGCGAATTTTGCTCGCTGGACGGAAGCGGGAAACTCATTTCTCGCCATCGCAAACGAAGCAGCGTGGGAAGCTGCCTGGCCTTCGCTGGCAGATTCGCAAGTCATCGTGGACGCCTTGTTGGGCACCGGGCTGCGCGGCCCGGCCACCGGACTGGTGGCACAGACGATCCAGGACATCAATCGCTTGTCGACGAACGGAACCGCAGCGAAACCGGCACTCATAGTTGCAGTGGATACTCCTTCCGGCCTGCCAAGCGACGGGCAGCACGCTGAAGGTCCCGTTCTCCACGCCCATCGAACGGTCACGTTCACGGCACCCAAAATGAGTCAGCTCATCTCTCGCGACGCAGATGCAGCCGGAGCTCTTGAAGTTTGCGGCATCGGCTCGCCCGCGGCGCTTGTCGAAGAAGTGGGAAAGGGAAATCTGCGCCGGGCCGGGCCGGACGAATTTGCCGGCCTGCCGTTAGTTCGCTCCACCCAATCGCATAAGGGCACCTACGGTCATGTGCTGCTCGTGGCGGGTTCGCTCGGAAAGAGCGGCGCAGCGGTAATGTCAGGCCAAGCCGCATTGCGTTCAGGAGCAGGCCTCGTGACAATCGCCACACCCGACGTTGTGCGCCCAGTTGTGGCCGCAGCGCATCCGGAATACATGACAGAGCCTTTGGTGTCGACGGAGGCTGGCACCGCATCTCTGCGGAATATAGTGGACAGTCCGCCATTTCCCACCTCAACGGCTCCTGCAGCCCTGGACAGCTTCATGAAAGGAACGAGGCTTCGCTTCGACCGAATTCAAGAAGGCAAAACGGTTTTGGCTGTTGGCCCCGGCCTAGGAGTGCACACGGAGACACAAGATTTCATTCGCGCGATCGTACGGCATACCTATCGTCCCGTCATTCTTGATGCCGACGGGCTCAACGCGTTCGCTGACCACGCCGATAAACTGAGCGACCGCAAAACCAAGTTTCTCGCCATTACGCCGCATCCCGGCGAGATGGCGCGTCTGCTCGGCACAACGACTGCGGCCATCCAAACCGATCGCGTCGGTGTGGCTCAAGATGCTGCCCACCGCTGGGATGTCCACGTCGTTCTGAAGGGTTATCACACAATTGTCGCCTCACCCGATGGAAAGATCTTCGTGAATACCACGGGGAACGCAGGCCTCGCCAAAGGGGGAACCGGCGACGTGCTGACCGGGCTCCTCGCTGCGCTCATCAGCCAGTTTGGCACGGACGACGGCGCGCGCGTCCTGAGCTTGGGAGTCTACTTGCACGGCTTGGCTGCTGAAATCGCTTCGCGTGGGACAGATCTCTCCGGCCTGCTTGCCTCCGAGGTAGCCGATGCCATTCCTCACGCCCGCGCGAAACTTCTCGAGGAGATTCGCAAGGGTGGCTGAGGAGATCATCACCCATTCCGCCGAAGAGACCACGCGATGGGGCAGGGAATTTGCCTCCCGCCTGAAGGCCCCCGTCCTTGTTCTGCTTTCCGGCGATTTGGGCAGCGGCAAAACAACCCTGACGAAGGGCATCGTGGCGGGATTGGGCGCGGCCGGCGAAGATGAAGTCACCAGCCCCACGTTTACGCTGGTCCATGAATATGGCAAGGGGAAAAGGGTGTATCACGCGGATCTGTACCGCATCGAAAGTTTCCACGATTTCGAAACGCTCGGCATGGAGGACCTCTTCGCGCACCCGGGAGTGGTCATTTTGGAATGGTCAGAGCGTTTTCCCCTGAAATCACACTGGCCACAAGTCCGCGTCCGGCTGGAACACCTCGGCGGAGACGCCCGGCGGATTACCCTTCCTTGAGCGTGCCAGCTTCCGGGTGTCTCCCCTTACTCTCTCGCAACCGTTCGGCGGTGATTTCTTGCTCCCCCGCAAGACGGCTGATAGCTTGAATAAAGCCCTTTCGGGCAGTCTCCATGGCCAACGGAATACTTACGTTAAGTTCGGGGAATGCTGGCGGGATCGAGCTCAAGAGCTACAACGTCAACCTTCCCATGGGGTCGCTGGCCATCGGCGTGGACAATATCCACCACGATGTGTACCTCAGCCCGAGGTTTCTTCAGATCGCTCGCGATTATCTTTTTGAAGTTTTTCGCCAGAATACCAGTGCTACCTATCTTCCCGGCATTGACCTCCGCACCAGCAAGGGTCCTGACAACGCAACTTTTCGCAAGACCCTGACCGAACTACTCCATAGTTCGCTGACGCAGGCGAAGTATCACAAAAACATAGAAATGGATCTCCTCTTCCGGTTGGCGGTCCTGAAATACCTCACCCAGGAGCTCGGCAATCAATTCGCCAACCTGATTTTGGAAGGTAAGGAATGGATCCGGCAGCGGGGTGAAAATTTTGACCGCACCCAGCAGGCCCACGTCATCAAAGCGCGTTTGGCGGAGCTGCAAACAGCGCGCCGGCGCATCCTCCGGATTGTGGGCCAGCAGGTTGCGCTGATTCTCTCCGATGTGGAGGAAAACGTCATCTCGAAGGCGCGCCGCGCCCTTTTTGGTGAAGACTTCGCCCCCTTTTACGAACTCCTGAAAAACAAGCTGATCTTCCTCGATGGCGGGAAGGACGACCGGTTCTTTCTCGAGCACTACGTCCTGTTGGGCAATTATTCGCGGGATCCTGACCGCTTCGAAAACATGGATGCGATGTTCCAGGAATTCCTTCGCGGAGCCGGCGTGATCGTTGCTCAGGACCCCGCGCAAAATGAAGCCATTCAGGCCCACCAAGCGCTGCTCGAACAGGCCAACGGGATGCGCACCGAAATCGCCGGCCTCGAGGAACAGCGCGAAAGCCTCCGCAAGCGTCTGGATCGCGCCGACGGCTTCCTGAACAAGTTCCGAAGTTCCGGCGCTCCAGCCGACCTCAAGGCATCCTTGAACGACGTCGAGCTCCGGCTGAAGCACCAGCAATTCAAGCTCGAAGAAATTGCTCCGCAGATCGATGCTTCAAAGCAGAAAGTCGATTTCTTTCACAAGGATCACGAAAGCCGCCTGGGGAGTTATCTGAATGAACCGGAGAACGCCAGGCTTCTGTTTGATTCTTCCGCCGGGCCGGAGGCGGATTCTTCGGTGCGCGCCCGCGCATTCTCACAGCTTTTCGAGCGCCTCGAGCAGCAGGAAATTCTCTACCATGTGCTGGCCAGTTACGAAATTCGCGAGATCGTTTCGGAATATTGCCCGCCGGTCCACTTGCAGCAGTTGCGCAAGGCCTTGGTGTCAAAGGATGAAATGAAGCGCGTTCAGGACGTTTTGAAGCAAGTGCCTGCGAAGCGGCTCTCCTTGAAGCCCATCGAGGATCTTTCGCGCAAAATTCGTCGCTACTCGCGCGAGGAAATGAACGCCGCGGTACTCCGGTTCGCCACGGATTTCTTCCGCTTGCGGCGCGATCTGCGCGATGCCGAGCACCTCACCACCTGCATGGAACGCATTAATCTGATTACCACGGAACAGACGCGCGAACTTTCCCGCATGAACAACCGCCTCTACGAATGCGTCATGCAGGACGAAGCCAAGCCCCAACAGGACCAGGTCGTATCGCACGTCATCATCAAGGCGGACGTGCGCGGTTCGATGAAAATGACGCAGGACCTCCTCTCCCGGGGCCTCAGCCCGGCCTCGCATTTCAGCTTGAACTTGCACGAGCCGGTAAAAAAACTGCTCGACCGCTTCAACGCGAAAAAAGTATTTATCGAGGGCGATGCCATCATCCTGGCTATTTTTGAAACTGAAGCCAACATCGCCTATACCAGAGCGGTGGCCAAAGCCTGCATCCTCTCGCGACAGATTCTGACCGTTTGCAATTCCTACAACGACCGCGCCGTGAGCTCGGATTTACCGCCCCTCGAACTCGGCGTCGGCGCGGCCTTTCAAGGCTCCGCGCCCACGTACTGGACCGACGGCGACTCGCGCATCATGATTTCGAAGGCCCTGAATCTTTCCGACCGGTTGTCCGGCTGCGGGAAACTTGCCAAGCGCATGCTCGCAGGGCAGAAAACTTTGTTTTCCGTCTATCAATTTTTGACCGCCATGGAAGGAGCGTCGTCCGAGGAACTCGACGAGTTCCTGGTGCGGTACAACATGAACGGCATCGAGCTGAACGAGGAAGGTTTCCAGAAACTCGGCGAAGAAATTTCCCTCGACTCCGTTGAGACTAAACTCGAATTGCCCTGGGGAAAGGAAAACGTCGTTCTCCACTACGGTGAAGTTCCCATGGGCGATTCGGTCGAGCTGTTGGTGTTGCGCAAAGGCCTCGCCCGGCATTTGCACCCTGATGGAACCATCGGCGGGCCATCCGAACATTCCTACTACGAAGTGTGCACCAGCCCAGCGTTGTACGATCTGGTCGCCGCTCTCATTCGCACGCAAGCCGCCGCAATTGAAACCCCTCGCGCCTGACCCTTATACTTACTCCGGAGGCGAAAGGGGTCCGGTGACCTTCCCGGTCTTCAAAGCCGGCGATTCGGTCCTTCGCGGGTCGAATGGTGGGTTCGACTCCCACACGCTTCCGCCAAGTCCTTTCTTTACACAGTCTTAACTGGGGAAGTTGACTCCAATTCGGAGTCTGACTCCAATTAAGTGATGTTCTGGCCGATTCTCTGAGAAAACTTCTCAGATGTAACGCGCTCGAGTTTGGAAAACTTGCCGGAGGGGAGCAAGGACACCTCACATACGTTACTTCATTGTAGTCTGGATTGATTCAGCCAGGTAAATATAGGCGCTATAGTTTTTACACAAATACTGTATATCGGAAGAGAATCACTGAAGAGCGAGTCATGGAGAGAGCAATTGTGGAGCTGCAGACTGAGTGCGATTGCGACGACTGTGGAATGTCCCTGAGCGACCGCGTACCGGAGGCGTATCGCAACCGCTGGGAACGCTTCGTCGCGGTCAAGATGGACTACGATCCTGGCAACTGTTTCCGCATGAATCAAAACATTTCTCAGCAAAAAAACGGCGGGAAATAGAACCGTATCTAAAAAGCCTTTGGTCGATTCTTCCGTGACAAGCTGCTAACAGCGCGGGCTGTGATACGCTCAACTTTATGAGGATCCTTCCAATAATCCTATGCTGCCATCTAGCTTCCGGTGCAAGCGTCGCTCGCGAGCGCGTCCAGGACAAGGCTTCTCATCCGGACGTGTTTCTCATTACCATCGATACTCTGCGTGCCGACCACGTTCACTGCTATGGGTACGACCGGATCCGAACTCCCGCGTTGGATCTTTTGGCAAAGCAAGGAATCCGCTTCACGCAGGCTTTTACGCCCAGCCCCATCACCAATAGCTCTCACACGAGCATTTTGACCGGGCTTTTGCCGATTTCGCACGGAGTCAGCGACTTCGGCGTACCATTGGCCGCTACACATCCCACGCTGGCGGTGTTACTCGCTAAGCGGGGCTACCGCACTGCGGCATTCATAGGGTCCGTGATTCTTGACAGCAAAAGTCTCGCGCCCGGCCTCGACCAGGGCTTCGGGTTCTACGATAACTTCCCTGAACACACAGCAACTAAGTCTCGGTGGGGGCGCCTCGAGCGCCGAGGAATGGAAGTAGAGCAGCGCGTGGAATCGTGGCTCAACGCACACCTGTCAGGATCCCACTTCGTTTGGGCGCATTTCTATGACCCGCACGATCCGTACGAACCTCCGCCGCCCTACTCTGACATCTACAAGGATCGGTTGTACGATGGCGAGATTGCCTACGCGGATTCGGCGCTAGGCCACTTTGTTGCTTTTCTGAAAAAAAAGGATTGGTACGACGGAGCCCTGATCGTAGTCGTTGGCGACCACGGAGAGGGCCTCGGTGAGCATCACGAAGATACGCACGGCATTTTTCTCTATGATTCGACGACGCACGTCCCTTTGCTCGTGAAGCTGCCGAACAACCGTGAAGCGGGCAGAGAGGTTCAGGCGCAAGTGCGCACGACAGATATCATGCCTACGATCTTGGAACTCCTCGGGTTGCCTATACCGGAGAAATTGGATGGCGAGTCCCTAAAGCCTTTTTTCGCGAGCACCGATGTACCTCCCCGTACCGTCTTTGGCCAAACGGACTACCCGCAGCGATTTGGTTGGGCTGGCTTGCGATCCGTCCGGAAGGACGGTTTCAAGTTCATCGAAGCGCCCAAACCCGAACTTTACGATCTGCGCTCTGACTCAGGAGAGCTACACAATTCATACATACCTTGGAATATCAGGGTCCAAGAGCTGCGTAAAACATTGGCAGAGCTAGGCTCACCGGCGCAGAGTTCAAGAGAACCATCACCCTCTGCCGTATCCCAAAACACAATCGATGAACTGCATGCGCTCGGTTATTTGGGTCCCGTCGACGCTCGAAGCTCGACGGACGTTTCCGAACCTTCCTTGCTACCAGATCCTAAGGACAAGATTGAAGAGCAGAACCTGCTGCACGCCGCGATGATGGCAATCGAAAATGATGAGCCGGCCAAGGCGCGCGGCTCACTAGAAAAACTGCTGCAATTGGACGCCAAGTCAACAATCGCTCTGTCTCAGCTCGGCCACCTGGAAGTCAGTGAAGGGAACTACAACAAAGCGCTCGAGTACTTGCGCCAGGCACACGAGCTGCTCCCGGGAGACACACCTTTGACCTTGGATTACGCGCGGGCGGTGGAATTGCACGGTGATCTTGCCGGCGCGCGTGACGTTTTGCTGGCAAGTCTTAAACAGAATCCGAATCAATTTTCTCCACAGCTCTTGCTGGGACAAATTTATTTCCGTTCTGGAGATTTACGGGCAGCGGAGGACCGACTAGAGACTGCGGCACTCATGCAGCCTGAAAACGTCGAAGCATTAACAAGCCTCTCGAAGGTTTTACTCAACCAGAAGAGATTCGCCGACGTGGTGGAGCTGCTGGAACCGCTAGCCAAGTCTTCCAGTAACGATTCGGTTGTGTTTGATTCGCTGGCTCAGGCTTACACTGGCCTCGGACGAATCGAAGACGCGCGGCGGGCCCAACTGCGGTTCAAAGCATTGCACAGGCAGAAAAAGTAGCGTCTTCCGCTAGTTACTCACTACTTGTTCGTGGCCACTTTGTTTTCGGTTGTCTCGAAAATCTCCGTAAGAACCCGCCCGCGCATCTGCTTCGGCTCCTCGATGCCGTAGATATGCAGCAGTGTTGGCGCGATGTCGTATACGCTGGCGCCCAATCCCATCAGTCGAAGGTCGTGCTTGATGCCGGGACCCATCACGAACAGTGAGCCAGGCACGTCATCGCCATCGGCGAAATCGTGCTTGGCAATTACGGGCGTGGTTTTTTCATGGTCCGCATGCGCGTGAGGATCCTTCTCTTCAAACTCGCGCAAGGGTTTGATGCCGTGATCGGAAATCACCACCAGATAAGTATTCTCGTCCATGTGCTTCAGGATCGTGCCAAGTACTTTGTCGAGGGCGACGTATTGGTTCGGGAAAGCATCCTGCCGAACGCCGTTGATATTCGCGTTGTACCCGACGTTGAACGGCGTGATGGGGTACAGCCAGTGGCCCGTGCGGTCTTCGCACGATTGTGCCAGGAAAGTGAAATCCGTGGGGTGGGCTGTGAGCAAATAATCGAACAGCTTGGTTTGCTGTTCGCGAATGGTCTGCACTTTCTTCAACCAGCGGTCGATCACGTCGGCTTCGTGGTCCTTCAGATCAGCCGCCGACGGCATGCGCTCGCAATCGATATAGAAATCACCCACATTTTTCAATAATTCTTCGCGCATGCTTCTGGGATAAACAGCGTCTCCTCCCATCACTTCGCTCAGCTTGGGTGCACAAAGCACGCCATCTTCACAGTTCTTGCCGCGCGTGAGCATGCCGCTGATCATGTATCCGTTCACTGGCATAACCGGGAACGTGGCCGGCACATTGGCCATGCCGACGGTGATGCCGCTGTTTGACAACATGGACCAAAGGGGCTCCTCCTTCAGCATGTTTGTGTTGGCGGTAATTCCGCCGACAAGAAAGCCCGTTACGCCGTGCTCTTCCGGATTCGTGCTGGTGAACAGCGTACTGTATACGCGCGGGCAATTCGGCGCGGACACCGTACGCAGTTTTCCGTACGCGCCTTTCTCAATCACGCTGGACAAGTTCGGCATTTGTCCCTTCAAAATAAGCGGACGAATGATGTCCAGCTCCATGCCATTCACGCCGAGTACGATAACGTGCGGCTTAGGCTTGGGAGCGCTGTGATCCTGGGCCGGCAGGCAGACCGGCAGCAGAAACACAGATGCCAGCAGCAATGAGATTTTTCGGGGGTCCATAGAGCACCTCGTTGTTTGGAAGGTTTGAGTATATATTTGCAGTTTGCGATTGTCCACTTGGAGGAGCCGCTGATCCAATTTGAGTATTTTCAGGGCCGGCTGGCGGGCTTTAACTGTTCCGCTTGGGCATGCTCGCGGGCGGCATCCGTGGCGCGTCCCAGCTTCTCGTATTCGTCCGCCAAGAAGGAATGTGCCTCGCCGGAATCCGTTTGTACAGTCGCGGCCTTTTCCAGGTAGGGCAGCGCCTCGGCGAAAGTGCCGTTCAGAAACAGCATGCGCCCCAGAAGCAGGTTTGCGCGGTAATGGTCGGGCTCTCCCTGGAGGACTACGAGCAGGTTTTTGGCTGCTTCCTGAGGCCGTCCAGTACGGGCATAAATGGAGGCCAAAGAATAGCGGGCGTCGCTCCAATCGGGTCGGTTTTCCACCAAGATTTCGAAATGCGTGGCGGCGGTATTCAGATCGCCGGTTTCGTAGAGGCAGATGGCCAGCTCGTACTGCGCCATCAGCGCATCGGGCCGCAGCTCGACAGCTTTGCGCAGGGGAGGAATGGCTTTGGCAAAGTTGCCCTTCCGCGAGTAGGCGATGCCCAGGTAATACTGCGCCGCCTGGATTTGCGGGTCTTTGGCCACCACGCGCAGCAGCAGCGGGATGACGGTGGCTTCCTTTCCCTCTTCGATGGCAAGGCTGGCATCGTGCATATCGTTGGCCACATCGATGCGGTCCTTGGGGTCAATGCTTGCGGGCGGGCCGGTCTTTCCAGAGGCCACGTAGCCGAGCGCGGAGAGCTTTTCCCTGCTCTTTTCGTCGAGTCCGTCCTGCAAGGCCTGAGGTGCGCCTGTGCTGATGCGCTTCACGAAATTATCTAGCTGGATCGCGAGGCGCAGCGCGGCGATGCGGTTGCCCGCATAGAGGTTTGTCTTCTCGCCAGGGTCTGAGGCCAGATCGTAAAGCTCGGGCGATGGAGCGCGGACGTAAAGCTGGCTGCCGATGCGCAGGGAAACAAGCGCGCTCCACCCAAACGAGCGTTCGGAGTGGTCGCCGGTGGCAAACGAAGGGCGGTTTCCAGGGTGCGGGTTCCCAATCAGAGGAAGGAGCGAACGGCCCTGCATGGCCGGAGGCGGTGTCTGGCCCAGCGCTTCGAGAAGGGTTGGCGCCAGATCCACCAGGCTCGCCGTGGCATTGACACGCTGCCCGCCAAAACGTTTGCCGGGAAGTTTGAGGAGCAGGGGCACATGGATGGTAGCGTCGTAGAGGAAAATGCTGTGGGTCAGTTCGCCGTGCTCGCCAAGGGATTCGCCGTGATCGGCGGCGACGACGATCAGCGCATTGTCATACAGCCCCTGGTTTCGCAAATAGTCCAGCAGCTTCCCTACAGTGGCATCCACGTAGGCGATACTTCCGTTGTAAGGGGCGTTAGGAAACTGGCTACGGAACGGTTCGGGCGGATTGTAGGGGTCGTGCGCGTCCCACAGGTGAAACCACAGGAAAAAAGGACTCCCGTGCTGCTGGCCAAGCCATTCGAGCACGTGCCCCAGGGTCACCTCGCCGCGGCGCTGCATGGAAGCCTCGCGGCGCTCCCCAGTCTTCTGCCGGTGAAAGCCTGCGTCATAAACATCGAAGCCGCGCTCGAATCCGGAGGCAAACCCGTTCTTCGGGTCGAGGATAATGCTCCCGACGAAGGCCCCCGTGTGGTAGCCATGGGCGTGAAGAATTTCGGGTAGAAGAGGGACGCTGGGAGGCAGGCGGTCACCGAAGTTGCGGATGCCGTGGTACTGCGGAAAAGTTCCAGTGAGTATCGTCGCGTGAGAGACCGGCGTGATGGGCGCCTGGGAGTATGCACGCTCGAACACCACGCCCTGACTTGCCAGCGCATCCAGTTGCGGCGTCAGACCAAGCTTTGAACCGAGAAAGCCCATCCGGTCGGCTCGCACCGTGTCCAATGTGATCAGGATAACGTTGGGCTGCTCTGTGGCTGCCGCCGCGGGCCCGGGCAACAGAACGAAGAGGCAAAGGATGCAAGCGCGCCGCATAAAAGAAAAAGGAGTCTGCATTTTAGCAGACTCCTTTTTCGGAACCAACGCCTGGAACCGAAAATCAGAAAATGAGCTTCGCCCCTATCTGCGCAGCGCGCGGGCCGCCCGAAGAAAGGAACGCGTTGCCGGCGGCGATATCCGGCGTCTGCGAGTACGTGGAGAAGGCACCGCTCGAGGGATGTGGGCTGGCCGTGAACGCACTGAAGTTAGGGTGGTTCAACAGGTTGAAGATCTCCAAGCGGACCTGGATGCTCATCCGTTCCGTGATCTTGGTGGTCTTGTTCAGGTTAAAATCCCACTGCCTGAATTTGGGTGTGCGCAACGAGTTGCGGCCGCAGCTCCCGATGGTGTTGGGGGCCGGATCAGAAAATATCGCGGCCGCATTCGTGATGGTGGCGATATTGGGATTACTGAACTGGTAAACAGGCTTTACTCCCGAACAGTCCGGCCTTTGATAAACCAGGTCCTGGCCGGACTCGTCGCCGCTCGTGCTTATCAACGGGGTCCAGGGACGCCCACCCACAACCGACGCCACAGACCCGGTCTGCCAACCCTCTCCTAGGCGTCCTAAGGAGCGCACGCGAGGAAAATCGTAGACCACGCCGGTATTGAAGTTCAGCCGCACGTCAGTGTCGCACGGACCCTGGTTACTGCCGGGATTGTAAGGATTCTCCTGGATCGGAACTGTAGACCCACCGCCGCGATTCACGGAATTGGTATCAATACAGTTCGACCATGTGAAGTTGACCGTGGTGTTGAGCCCATGCCAATCGCGCTGGCGGTAAGTCACCTGCATGGCGTTGTAGCGTGAGTACCCATCGTTGGTCAATTGCATGATGTAACTGAAGTTGGGCACGCCACCCAACTGGAACACAGAATCAAACGGGCGCGCGCAATTCCCTGTAGTCAGCTGCACATTATTTACCGTATCCCAGCAGCCAATGGGGCGGTTATTAAGGCTGCGCTCTAGAAAACTATCCGTTCCGTGGGAGCCCAGGTAGGTCACGGTGATTGCGTTGTTTCTGAATAGTTGTTGTTGAATCGTTGCGTTGTAATACTGGATTCTTGGCGTCTTTAAATTCGGGACGGTTCCGAAAATGTTAAACGGCGGCGTTCCCGTGGGATTGGAGCCAAAGGTTTGGAAAGGCGCGCCCGGGTTCGGGCTTCCCGCTTGCGGGCCGATACAGACCCAGTCAGGGGTCGCCGTGTTCGTTGCCGGGTTATAACAAGTGTTCGGCCCGAAGGCTTCAAAGAGAATATCCTTCGGAGTGACGTTCGTCGTCGTTGCATTCCCATTCGCCGTCACGGAGAACACGCCCAGGTTTGAGTTTGTAAACGCCCCGGCTCGCGCGCCCTGGAAAACGTAAGGCGCGCTGATGGCGGCAAAATTCGCCACGTCATAAGCCATGGCGTAACCAATTCGGAACGAGGTCTTGCCGTTGCCAAAGATGTCCCAAGCCAGTCCGGCGCGTGGGCCAAGGTCCTTGAAGTCCAGGTTATAGAGGCGAGAGAACCCCTCCTGCTCTCGAACCAGACCGTTCGAAAACCCTGCCGGCGCGCAAGCCGTAGGCTCAGGTGGAGCGCAGGGGAAGAAATTAGAGGCATTCTTGTCGGCGTCACCCAGCGCACCATTGACATCCCAACGCAAGCCGTAGCTGACCGTCACGCGCGGGGTGACTTTCCATTCGTCCTGGAAAAAGATGCCCATAGAGGGCTGGTAGAGGTGGCGTGAAGTGTCGCCAAAGGAGCGGGAAGCCCTGTCGAGGCGGCCGAGAAGCAACTGGTCAATAAGGCTTTCAAAATCAGTCTGGAAACTGAACAGGCCAGTCCGCGCACGATTCCGCAGGCTGAACGTGGATGCGTACTGATAGTTGCCGCCAAACTTGAAGTTATGAGTGCCCTTGATCCACGAGACGTGGGCCGACGTATCGTAAGTCTGCGTGGGGCGGGTGCTCAGCGGGTAGCCGTTTATTCCGCCAGGATTCGCATAGGTAATTGAGCTGGCGTAGACCGGAGGCACGCCAAAATCGGCGGGGTTCAGGGGGCCCGTGTCTATGCCCAGCTTCAGAGGATTGATCTTGTTGTTCACGTCCAGGATCTGCGCGTAACGCGACCAGTTGAAGCGCACGTCGAGAATTTTGTTGGCAGCGATGCTGTAGGTCCAGGTGGCGCCGGCCAATTGCACGCGTGTCGGAGCGATGGTGTTGAATCCATCGACTCCGAGGCCGCTGCCAGACGCGGGCGGAAGCGTATACCCGCCGAGTGGTGCGGATTGGAGGCTGTCGGCGAACATATACCGCCCCGAGAAATTCATCTTGTCGTTCATCTTATGGTCAACTTTGATGATGAAGCTGGTCATTTTGTCGGTATTGGGGGCGGAAAGGGTCTGCGTGAACCCGAACTGGGGAGGGCCGCCGGCGGGCACCGCGATGCCGTTAGCTGCGGCGGGCGTGCAGGAAACGGTCCCGCCGGCGCCATCCGAGCACGGGTAATACTTCAGCAGGTTCAAGCCTGCGGTATTCATGGGCAAGTGATTCGGGTTGGTGGCCGGACTGGCGAAGTCCGCAAGGGACGCGGCTAGATCGGTTAGCGTGGGGATTGGCAGATTCCAAGGCTCCACGGACTTATTACGCTGCCCTTCAAACGCGAAGAAGAAGAATGTGCGGTCCTTGATGATTGGCCCGCCCACCGTGCCACCGTAATTGTGATTATGATAGGAGAGTGGCTTAGTGGAGAAAAAGTTCTTGGCGTTCAGCCAGTCGTAGTCTCCGAAATAGAAGCCCGTGCCGTGGAAAGCATTGGTACCGCTCTTGAGCGACACGTTGATGGCCGCACCCCCCTTGACCCCGTTCTCCGCCGTCGGAAGCTCCTGAACGGTATACTCGGAGATGGAATCGTTGCCCAGAACGGAAGCCGGGATCCCGAGTACGCCGGGCTGCCCGACCACCTCACTGCCGTAGAAGCGGTCGTTGTTGGGCATGCCATCGATCATGTAATTGTTAGTAGTGGTGCGCTGGCCGCTGATGCTGACGTCCAGGAAGCCGCCGCCGGCTAAGCGCTGCACGCCGGGTGTAAGGGCCAAGATGGACTTAAAATCCCGGCCCTCCGTCGGTAAATCCAAGATAGACTTCGTGTCCACCTCGCTGCTCACGCCCTGGGAGTACTCCACCAACGGGGTGGCTGCTTCCACAGTAATGGTTTCCGTGACTTGACCTAGAGTGAGCTGGAAATCCGCCTTGGTAAGCTGGGCGACAGTAACGGTTACGTTGCGCACCGTGGTCTTAAACCCTTGAGCAGAGACGGAGACTCTGTAAACGCAGCTGGGAAGTTCTGAGAGGCGATATTCACCAACGGTGCCGGACGTGATCTTGTGCGTTTGCTGGGTGTCGGGACAGACCGCCGTGACAGTGGCGCCCGCCACTGCGGCTGCGCTTTGATCCGTCACCGTACCGGTGACGTCACCCGTTGTAACCTGCGCGGAAAGAAAGAGAGAACAGCTAAGAATCAGAACGAGGATAAAACTAAAGCGAGCAAAGTATGATTTATACATTTTCGCCCCACCTAGCTTCGAGAGTGCAGGCCCCCCCATAGGGCTTGCTCTTTGAGACGAGATTCTATGCCCATCCTTCTTCTTGTCAACAACAATCTATGAATCGCGCAGATCTTGCCGGGAGAGTTCTGCAAAGGGCCTCGAAAAAACGCAAGTGTCGGGTGCGTACGCGTATGGCGCTTCGATATGACGGAAGAACGGATAGCGGACCGTTGTAAATTGATTTAGTGGAGGAACTCGGGGTCGAGCGTGAACTTGCTACGGACGGCAAAACCGACTCCCTGCAAGGAAAATTCCGCCGAATCGCGCCCCGGCTCGAGCAGTGGAGCGCCGTCGAGGGCTCGCGGAAAAAAGAAATGAACGGAGGCGTTACTGCCCGTTCCGGTGAATTCGACCTCGAGCGGGGCAACGATGCCGCGACGCGTCTTGAGGGTCGCGCGCAAGTCGGGTTTTCCGGCCGTTGTGACCGTGAAAGGCCCGAATCCAGCGCGGCCGGCCTGCTCGAGTTTCACCGTGATGACGTACCGGTCGGCCGGAAGCCGCGGTGCTTGCGCCTGAAACTCCACGAGCGCGCTTTCGCCAAGATCCGCGAGCCGCACAAATGCCTGGACCACGGGCGTCGCTGATTCCCAGCGCACGAGGAAACCGGTGGAAGGTGATAGTTGTGGCGCCGCATCCGGCTTCCGGGAAGAATCAACCGGCACCTCGATTCGAAGTTTTTGCGTGCAATTCCCGTTCGCGTCGATGGCATCCGGGTCGCAGTGCTTGAGGCCTGTGGGAATGCTGTAGTCTGCTTGATTTTCCGGTCGCAGGAACACCACCACTTCCTGCTTCGCCCAGGGCGAACGCCGCACAAGCTTCAGAGCCTCCGCAGTCGACCACTGCGCGGGAGGCTTATGTTTCCAGAAATCGTCCGCACGCGCGACAAAGGACACGCCAGAAATCAGGGTCAGCAGCATCAGTATCGTTCGGAATATCGCCATCGTCAGCGAGGCGCAGCGCTCATGTCCCTGGCGTAGGTGGGTTAATCCGTGCATCGCCGTTTTGCCTGAGGCTCTCATTCTTCGGCAAGGCTGCGGTTATCACTGTAACAATTTTCCTCGTTTTCGACCAACTTTTCCCTGCTTTCGGCCCTCGGATCTGGATCGCCTCGCTGCTAACTGGTTCCTTCAAAAGCCCGGTGATGCACATCATCATCCGCTGAGCCGTACACTGTTCGAGACGAACAGATAGCCCGTTCCGCGATTCGTAAATCTAATAATTATTTGGCCTGTCGACGGCGACGCCAACTCCCGGTTAGTCGGATTACCGGATTCTCGCCGTATTAGTACTTCACTCCTCCTCCAGTGCGGTGCTAAACGTCTCCATGGTGGATTAGGCCCAAACCTTCCGTAACCCCGTCTGCGAACCATGAGGAACATGTGTCCACATGCATCTGATTGACCGGCTACACATCCGTGGAGATAAAAAACGAGGTCGGCCGCCTCTTCTGGGCATGAGGCGAGACCTCGACCGAACCTAAACCCAACCTAAGCCTCCCCTCAGGACTTGTAAGCCAGGCTGCGGCTACTACCGGGGCAGTACCCGGGAGGCTGCATGTCAAACTTCAAGATTTGTCTTCTGTTCATGGCATTGGCCGTGACTTCCACTCAGATTCGGGGGACCGACAAGCCGGGCGAGGTCCCGTTCAAGCTGGTTCAAGGGTTCGGCATAGTCGTCCACGGGCAAATTGGGGCCATGCACGATATGAACTTTCTTCTGGATACCGGGGCGGTACCCAGTGTTCTCGGCCAAAGAGCCGCATCTCAGATCGGTATCTGGGGAGCAAAAGGGTCCCTTACAGTCCTAAACAAAGACAGCCAAGCAGAATATGTAACGGTCGATGAGGTGGAACTGTCATGGATTCGGGCTGACCACCTGCCAATGGTGGTGGTGGATCTGGCGCACCTCGAGCAGCGGTTGGGAATGAGAATAGACGCAATCATCGGATTGGACATGTTTGTGGGCCAAGACATCACCATTGACTATAAACATCGAAAAATTACGCGCGGATTGTCGGGCCTGGCGCGGCATTGGGTGGCTGCTGAGACTTTCAGCGCTGCGGGTGCGCCCTATTGGGTGATTCCCATCTCGCTGGGCGGCCAGGCATTTCGTGTGCTTCTGGACACGGGCGCAAACGACTTGGGGTTGTTCGCACTGCGTGCTACAACGTCGTTCAAGCCCGTTAAGAGTGAAACAATAGCCCACGGAAGCGCGACGGGAGAACAGAGGGCAACTACTTTACCTCCGATGACTTTAGTCTTGAATGACGGCAAGTTTAAGGACCAAGCGGCCATCGTCGCAGGCGAGGCGCCTCGTGCACTCCGGGAAATCGATGGTTTTCTTGGGCCAAGGGCGCTGGGAATTACCCGGATCGAGCTGGACTGGGAGCGCAAGTGTTTGCGGTGGGATACGCAATGATCTTTATCACGCGGCAACTTGGCGTAGTATTCTCCTTTCAGGAGCTGGGCTCATGGAAGGGGACTTCCGGTTGGGTGAGTGGCTGATTTGTCCGCTGCTCAATACCGTCCAGAATGGCGCGAAGACTGTTCGGCTTGAGCATAAATTCATGCAGGTGCTGGTCTGCCTGGCAGGGCAGCCCGGCGAAGTGGTTTCCAAAGATGAGCTGATTCGAACGGTATGGGTCGATACCTTTGTTACGGACGACGTGCTGACTCGCGCAGTGTCTGAGTTACGGCGGATATTGAAGGATGACGCGAAGCAGCCGCACATCATCGAGACGGTGTCCAAGAACGGTTATCGGCTGATTGCGCCCGTGCAGCGTATTCAAGATAGTTCAGTGGCTCCGAGGCGACAGACTAGGACCGACGCTTCCTCCCGACGACAACGAAAAGCGGTGGCGGCTACGGCGGTGGCCCTGTTAACGATCACGATCACCGTTGCTGTCGCACTTCTTCGGAAGCCGGCCAAAATGCAGACCAGGGGCCCTCAGCCTATCGCAGTCTTGCCTCTGCAGAACGCAAGTGCCGCGAAGGACCTCGACTTTCTGCGGCTTGGACTCGCAGATGATATCGCGACCACTCTGAGCTTTTACCCCTCGCTGTCAATCCGTCCCTTTGCCGCGACCAGTAAATATGCCGGCCCAGAAATCGATTTACAGAAAGCTGCCCGGGAACTGCGGGTGGCGGACTTAGTCACCGGCCATTTTCTTGTCGCCGGCGAAAACGTTGAAGTGACGCTAGAGGCTGTTGATGCGGCGGACAACCGAGTGCTCTGGCGAGCCACCTTGCGAGGCACGACTCGAGATCTTACCGGAGTGCAAGAGCAAATAGCTGCCCGCGTCGAGCATGGACTGATTCCCGCACTGGGAGTGAGCACCGCCCTCAGCGCTTCTTCGAAAAGATCCCACAATGAAGAAGCGTATGAACTATATCTGCGGGCTATGTCGGACGATGCTTCCACGCAGGGCTCTACTTTCTCTTCCGAGAACAAGAACGCAATCCAGCTTTTGCAACGTGCGGTGGCTCTCGATCCAGGCTACGCCTCTGCCTGGGCGGCCCTGGGTCACGCCTATTATTACGACAGCGGCTTTGGAGAGGGCGGTGAGGCATCGAGGGTGCACGCAAAAGCGGCACTTCAACGAGCTGTGGCTCTCGATCCCGGCCGCATTGAAGCCGCAACCGACCTAATTAATATGGAAAGTGAAGAAGGTGAGTTGAACCGGGCCTATGATGACATTACCAACCTTCTCCGCCAGCGTCCGGACAGTGGAGCAGTCCATCTGGTGGAGTCTTACGTGTTCTGGTATGCGGGCCTCCTTGACGAGGCGGCCTCCGAATGCGAGAAGACTAGGTCTCTCGATGCAGGAACCACAGACCTGGCCTCGTGCGGGAATGTCTTCATGGCTTTGGGGGAATACGATCGAGCCAGGGAGTATTTTCAGCTGGTGTCAGGCACGGAATATGAAAAATCGGGCAGAGTCGAAATTTTCGTGCGCGAGGGCAAGGAGGGGGAGGCACTTCAGGAATTGAAGTCCTTGCCGATGACAGCATCTTCTGGCCGGCCGCTGCTGGAACCGTGCCTGCAGCATCGATCGCCAGCAGCAGAAGGAGCCGTGGCAGCGCAACATGTGCGTTCTGAATTGCTGGGAGACCGCGACCCAGGGCCTAAGTACTTGCTTGCCGCTTGGGACTCTTTCTGTGGTCAGCCAGCTCTTGCCTTCGGCGAGCTCCGCCGGGCCATCGCACAAGACTACTGCGCCTATCCAGAGATGGAAATAGATCCTCTGTTGGCGAAGGTTCGCGCGATGCCGGAGTTTACTGAAATACGGTCCTTAGGCATCGCGTGTCAACAGCGCTTTTTGGAACACCGGAAACAGAGGAATCCAGGTTAGGAAACTTGCGCTCCGAAGTGTGTTTAAAATCGGGCATTTTAGATGAAGCGGAGTTCCGCTCGAAGTTGAACCGTTCTGACTTCAATTGACTCCAATTGGAACCCGGCGGAAGCTGCAACGCCATCATTCGCCGTGAGTTGGGAGTAGAAAGTTTGCGTTCGACTCGCACACGCTTCCGCCAATCTACGACCTAACGTAACGGGCGCGCCGTTCCATGGAGAAGCCCGCGCCTTGATCATCTTGGGCACCTCGCTTGCCGGGATAACGGCTGCAGCGGTCTCGCATAAACATCGACTGCGAATAAGAATGCCGTAAGCTACCGTGGGAATAATGCAGGCCAAGAAACTGCCAGTGCCAACACTCACATAGGATCGGGTTTTTCACTGGTTGACGCGGAGCCGTTCAGCTTCTCCAATTCTGCCAGCTGCGCCCGTGCCTGATCCGCGTTTTTGCCATGCGGAGCTAACTCCAGGTAAGTTTGCAATTCTGAGATCGCGGTGGCGTAGTCGTTTTTTCGGGCAAAGATTTCCGCCAGTAAAAGATGCAGCTGCGGAAAACGGAGCAGGACGATGTGTTCCGCCTTGAGCCCGCTCTTCTCAGCGTCTTCCATCCTGTTGAGCTTGTAATTTGCGACCGCGTTATAGAAATAGGCATCGGCGCAATTCAATGGATCGAGATCCACGATGTACCCGGTGATAGCGGCCTGATTCAAGGGATCGAGATCCAGGATATGGCGAGTAAAATGAAGGACCTCGGTCCAATTTTCCTCCTCGAACGCCATTGAAGCGAGCGACAGATAGGGTGGCAGGAACTTGGTATCGACAGTCGCGGCTTGGGTATACGCTTTGCGAGCCGCGTCCTTTTGGTTTTCTTTCTGTAAAACGGTGCCCAATTGAAACCAGGCGATCGCGAAACTGGGGTAGATCTTCACCGCGGTTTCAAAATATTTGCGTGCATCGGCAAGTTTGCCGCTCCTTCCGGCCTGGAGGCCCTTCTCGTAAGCTCTTCTGGCATCTTTCGGTGCTTTGTAGGGGATGGCGCTCAGCGTTATGCCTTCAATCTTTGTTCCCCTGTGCACGACAATAACGCCTACGTCGACGCTCCTGTCGAAGTTATCGAGGTCCACAAGGCTGATGACTCCGGAGCGAAAACCTGAGGCCGAGGCCCGTAGCTCGCAATTCGTTAACTCACGCCGTGAAATTCCCATGACCGAGTCCTTGCCGGCCACGCCGGATTGCGAAGTCGAGTCGGCGCTGGCGTCAAGGAGAGAATTGGCTCTCGAGCCTAATTCCATGCTGAAATCGCCGCGCGGAGATGCATACAACTGTTGACGCACGCTGTTGTTGCAAACGCGCTCAACCATCACATTGTTTGGAACAGGTGTGCCGTCGTCGGTTGCTACGCGTCCGCGGAGATACATCACGCGATCTCCTGCCGGTTCAATTGGCTCGGAACTCGGGAGAGGGGAATTCGCAGGACGGTTTGGGGGCGTGGAAGGCAGAGGCTGAGGTGCCGGAGCCGGGGGCTTCTGCGCCACTGTGACTGGCACCAGAAGTGGCATGGCGAGCGCCAGCACGACGAAAATGCGCATGCGGTGGCTCATAGGTCGGTGCCTAGGGAGGAAACATCAGAGTCTCAAAATTCTAGGGCGCAGGTCAGTTCAAGTCAAGGCTCCCGGCTCGAATAACGGCAAAACCTGGATGTTGCGGTGCATCGCTGCAGTTTAGTAAGGCAACTTTGAATGATTTCGGCAATTCAGGAATGGGCGCTTGCGCTGACCCATCAAGCCTCCTAGTGCCTACTAAATGCGGTAACTGGAGATGTGGATTCGTGTAGAGGTTCTGAGTAAACAGGAGCACGATACAGGAATCTGATTCGCTATTTCTGCCACATGCAAAAGCCACCCAGGAAGGCGTTTTCGTTGCTGCCGAGCCGCGTGCCGGGAGGCAGGTTCTTCAATTTCTTGCTATTTCCGCCACCTAGCACCACATAATCGGCTTCTAGCGCGGTCTTAAGTTTCTTCGCAATTGTGGCCACATGCCTGCGCCACTTTTTCTTGCCGGATCGTTCTAGCCCGCGCAAGCCAAGGTAGTCTTCGTACGTTTTGCCGTTTTTATAGATAAGGTGTGCCAACTCCATGGGCTGGAGCATCCCGTCCACGACCATGGCCGACCCGAGGCCGGTGCCTAATCCGAGAAACAACATGCGGCCGCCTTTATAACTGCCAAGCGCTTGCATGGCAGCATCGTTGATGATCCTGACTGGGCAGCCAAAAGCTTTGGGGAAGTTAAATCCCATCCAGCCGCTGCCCAGGTTGTGAGGCTCGCGAAGGGGGTGCTCATTAATAACGGGGCCGGGATAGCCTAGCGACACACAATCGAACTTCCAGTCGCGAACCGACCTCTTGACCAGGCCGACCATCTTGCGCGGGGTCATGGTGGGGCCAGATGGAAATTTTCGAGGCTCCTTTTGCCCGGTAGCCAGCATCTTGACGTTTGTGCCGCCCACGTCGATGACAAGGACCCTTGGAGACTTTGCCGCTCGTCTAGCTTTCATCGCTGCTCCTTCGATCCATCGCTGAATCAACTGGGGTATCGCTCTCGAGAACAAGGTTATGGAAAGGCTTGTTCTCACTTCTCTTCGATCCCGCGCTATACTCGGATCACTCGACATTCTTGTCGACATCGGCGTTCCTGCCGAGAAGGAGGTGATCCAGTGAGGTATAGTTTACGTTGACGCAGTAAAGGAGGCGCTTGTGAGGTTACCGAGCGCCTCTCTCCTTTTTTCCCGCCTCTCCGAATTACCTGTGAAGTTGACAAATTTTATTGAGCGTCTTATTCCTGGCAAATGCCCTAACTATCCGTCACTCCTAACCACCCCTGCCCACTAACCACTGCCTCCCCTATTTTTATATCGACAATGATATGACAACCCCTCTATAATCAAGTAGGCCTGGTGATGCTTCGCGCTGACTTTAGGCCATGTTCCCGCGATGCCGCGTTTGAGCAGCGAGAAAGCGGATTCCAGAGTTTGCAAGTCTTTCAGAATCAACACTTACACAGCCCCCACAACTGTTGATTCTAAACCACTTACAGCGATACTAAGTCCTTTATCAGCAACACTTACAAAAAACATAGGGGGGAGGGGGGAGTTATTGTTAACCAGCTATCCGATAAGGACAGCTGTCCCGAGCGAGCGCAGCGAGTCGAAGGATCTCTCTTGCTATCCGATAAGGATGCTTATCCTGCCTGCCCCGAGCGAAGTCGAGGGGAGCGACCGGCGGGAGTCGAAGGGATCTCTCCTTAACTTTTGCATCGCCACCGCATCGTCATCGGCCCTCGGCAGCACAGGCACTCTGCCTATGCCCCATTCAATGCAGAACGAGCGTGTTGATCCTCTTCGGCACTTCTCCTACGGGGATGAGGGCTATCTGCTGCAAAGTCGCGGTATCAATGGCCGAAACCGATCGCGCGCCCGAATTTGAGAGGTAAAGAAACTTGCTATCGGGCGTGAAGGTGATCCATTCGGGCACGGAGCCTGTCGGAGCCTGCCCGAGTGGGTGAACTTCTGGCAGCGTAACGTATCCCATTAGTTTGAGCTCGGGCAGTGAGTACTTGAACACGGCATTGGCGAATGTGCTGTTGACCCAGAGCGATTTTCCATCCGGCGAGACGCCGATTCCGTGGGAGGGAGTGCCCAGCCGGCCTTCCGTGACCCCGAATCCACCCGGCTGATCGGGTAGCTTGATCCTCGCCACCTCCGCATGTTTCGCAAAATCCACCACGGCAAATCCATTCAACTCCGAAAGCTGCACGAAGATGCGCTTCGTCGACCCGTCCGGGTTCCCCTCGAACGCCATGGGGCGCACCCCCTTGTCGAATTGCACTACCCAGGCGATCTGATCGTCTTGCAGATCAACGACCGTAGCGCTCTTGGTTTCGATCGAGCCGGTCACCGCATACTTGCCGTCCGGCGTGACGTAGATGTTGTGTACACCGCCCTGCACGGGAATCGTTTTCATTCGCTTAAGCGACGTCGCATCAATCACGTCAATCGCGCCTGGCATGGTGCGGATTCCCACCAACACGTTGCTTCCATCCCTGGTGACGGTGATGTTGTTGGGGTGGCCGCTGAGCGCAACCTTTTGCAGAATTTCACCGCTCTTCCGGTCCACCACATCAAGCACGCTCTCGGCTTCGTTGCTCACGTATACGCGGGTCCCGTCGCCAGAGAAATTGACGCCGTGCGGCAGCTCGATGCCGTGGATTACCTGCACGACCTTGTTTGTCGCCGGGTCAATGACCTCAACGGTGTCACCTGCGCTGTCCGTAATGTAGATGCGCGACTCCGGCTTTGTTTTACCCGTCGGATCCGCTGCCGCTCGAACACCTCTCACCCATTCCGCGATGGTCTGCCAGTCAGGGTCGCTCGGAGAAGCGAACTGCCTGCCGCCGGAATGAAAGGCCTCGCCACCTGCCTCTGGCGCAAGGGGATGAATCAGCAACCGGCTTGCATCGGGTTCGCCTGGCACAACCTGTTTCAGCGCGCTCTGAAAATTCCGCCCCGATTGTTCGTCTGTCCAATCCTGATTTCCTGGTGACAAGGTCTCCAGATGGAAATCCCTGTTGGACATGGTGTGGCAACCGTAGCAGCGCGCGTGCCCGGGCCGCTCCTTCAAGAATATGGGCTGTACGTTGGCCTTGAAAAATGCGAAATCGAGGGAAGTCGTATTCACGACAGTAAGCGTTTCCCCGGATGCTGCTTCCCGAGGAGAACCGTGGCGGACCCAATCGGCGAGCATTTGCCATTCCGGATCATTCTGCGTGGCCCAAAATTTTCCGCCCGTGTGTGTGGGATCCCCACCGGCCTCTGTCGCCAAAGGATGAAGCAGCAAACGACTGTGCGAAGGGTCTGACGGCGTGACCAGCTTTGTGACCGCCTCGAAGTTTTTGCGCGATTGCTCCTCCGTCCAGGATGTATTTCCCGAAGATAATGGTGCCAGCCGCAGTGGTGTGACCATCAGCGCATGACAGTCGTAACACCGCACTCCGCCTTCTCGTTTCTTCAAGAAGATCGGTTCGATGCGCGTGCGATACTCTTCAAAGTCCAAAGCTGCTTTCTGCTGATGCGCGCCGCCCGTCGATTGCTCCTCATCGGTTCGCCGCGCCACGCCCCGCGCCGCGCCCGTCGTCCGCGGTAATGCAGCCAGTAATTCAATTCCGAAAAGCGCGCCGCCGGCCACAGCCGCAAGGAATAGAAGCAGCGCCAGTCTTTTCCTATATGTCATGGGCAAGCTTTCCTAAAACGTCCTGAATGTTGCGTATCGTCAACGCCCGTAAACTAGCAAGCGAAATGTTCCCGAAACAGGAGTCGGCTGCGGATTCGGCTGCTCCGCGGTCGCTGCTCCCGCCGGCGCAAAGTCCGCCGTGTCGATGAACAGCTTGTGCGTCTTGGGATCGAGTGCCATGTTCCGAGCGCCAAATTCCGTTTGAATCGATTGCACCACGCTGAATTTGTCCTGCGAGTCTTCGTGGAATATGTGCAGGGTTCCCTCGCGAACGGCCGTAAACACTAGCCCCGTCGCCGGCTCGTAAATATTGGTGTCCACGCCCGCACCGATGGGAAACGTTTGGACTACCTTTCCGCTGTCCGCATCCATGATCGCCAGAATTTTATTGCGTCCTCCGATAAACAGGCGCTTGTGCTTTACATCCATGTCCATGGCTGTAGGCTCTTCGGCCGGAGCTATTGGCCATCGCGCCTTGATGGTAAGCGAGCGGGAGTCCAGAGCGACTACTTCGTTCTTGTCTTCGATATTGTCGTAGATCATTCCTTTGCCATCGGCTACCGCATATTCTGGCCGGCCGCCCATCGGAATCGTTCCCACAACCGTTGCGGTCGCAGGATCGATCACGGTCGAATCGTTGGTCTTTCCGTTCATGGTAAATAGGTGCTTTGAAGCGGGATCATAAATGATGCAATCCGGGTTGCCGCCGGTTTTGATGTGCCCGCTTACTTTAAAAGTCTTCACATCGAACACAACCACTTCATCGGCCCCGCCATCGCTGATGAATCCCCGGCCCACGTCGGCCACCAACGCGATTCCATGGACTCTCTTCAAGTCAGGAATGCTCCCCACCACCACTCCGCTGTCCGCGTCTACCACTTTGACTTCCGTATTGTGCGAGATGTAAAGCCGTCGCGTGGAGCTATCGAAGGTGATGTAATCCCAATACTCCTTGCCGCCCGGCGCCGCGCCAAGGTCATATTTCTTCAGCAGGTGGTATCCGGCCTCCGGCTGGCCGGCGAATGTAAAGCCGCCGAGTATGAGAACTGCGCAACAAATAACCTGGTGGCGTAAGCTAGCGACCCGCATTGTCCTCTCCTTTATTGCTTAGTTTGCGTCTGCGAAATCTCCGGACTTCTCCACTACCGGCCACAAGATCCTTCAGCTACTTCTTGGCATGGCTCGGCTGGGGAGTCTCTCCAAGGATTTTCCTCATTTGCGCGTCGGCGTATTTCCAGGGGTCGCGCGCATAATCTTCGTAATTGCCCGGCGCGTTAATTCCCGGAATCTCGGGAATCCAATCTTCCCTCAGCAATTTGTCGGGGTCCCCGTACTTCGCAGCCAGCGCGCGCACATCTGGGTCATCCAGGGTCACCAGATGTCCGCGGTCCACGATCGTCGACCATTTCCCCGTGCTTCGCAAATGTACTTTGTAAGTGATGAAATAGTTTTGGATGTGGAAGTCATGGCCGTCGGGAAGATTCAGCTTCTCCGCAAATTCCTTCCAATTCTTGGGCGTGCCCAGCGAGCCCGGGTCGTGTCCCAGCTCATTTCCCAGCCCCCAGTGAAAAACTCCGCTGCGGTAGCGTTCGTAGGTCAGGCAGTAAATGCCCGCTGTGCCGCCGCCATAGAAATCGGTAGGATTGCGAAAATACTTGGGATTTGTGCCCAGCGCCACTTCCCACAGATTCCAGTAACCGGGGCTGTCATAGTGGGGATACGTTGTATCTTTGATGTGCGGATAGTTTTGGAATTCCCGGATGACGTCTCCGTAGCGGCCACCGCCTTTTACTTCGCTGATCTTGCCGTCCTTGAGATGAATTTCCATGCGCGGCCAGAATCCGCCCGACCCATTGGTGCCGGCAATCACTCCGTTCGCCTTGGCGTTGGGCGAACGATCGATCCATTCGGGATAATTCTTGGGATAGTTGTCAAAATCTTGGCCGTACTGTCCAGTCGCGGAATCGGGATACATCAGCAAGTGGCCGCGCCAGTAAATTCCGCGCATCCATCTCTTGGCCATCTCTTGCGTGACGTCCCACATTACGTTTGTGCCTTCCGGATCGGTCACTTCCACTTTGTCTATATCCGTCGTCACCAAGGCAATAACTTTTTTCTCGGCTAATTGCCAGACGTCCGCAGGGAACGACGAGACCTGGCTCACTACCTCCCAACTGTTGGTAAACGAGCACCGTCCCAGGTACTTGCTCTCCAGCGGCGCCATCGTTCTCGCATAAAAAGCGCCCCCGGGGTGGCCCCAATAAACGCCTTTGATTTTTGGATTTTTCTGAAGGTAGTCGCGGACGGCCGCGCCCACGCTTTCGTTATTCAGTTTTTTCCACTCGACCATCAACTCGGGCGTCATCTCGTCTCGTTTGGGGTATAACGCGTTGTACAGATCCGCGTTTTTCTGTTTGAGCCATTCTTTCGGGACTTCCGGATGAGTGAACACCCGCTCGATCCAGTAGTACTTCGCTTCCATGAACCCTTCCTGGGCGCTCCGAATCTCCGTCTTCAGCCGGATCTGTTCCGCGTCTTCTTTCGAAACTCCCGCCAGCGTGTAATTCGGCACGATGTCCGCCTGCACCCCGCGCTCTCCGAGCGCCTTCACGAGCGCTTGGACCACCAGATCATCAGCCGTCGTATCCGGAACGATCATCACTTCTTCGCCCCGCTCGAGTAACCCCAGGCCCAGCCCGGGAGAATTTCCGCCGAAGCCTGCCTTGTTGCGCACGAGATCCCGCGCGTGCGGCAGAAGTTCCTCCACGGATTGGGGTTTCTTCAAATAGGATGGCCACCGCGGCGCCGGATAAGCCCCCATTTTCGTGGGGGTCTCCTTTGTTTGCCCTCGGAAGCCGGTGCTGACGATTACCACCATCACCACAGCGGCAGGTGCCAGCCACAACCGCCTCACACGTGAAGACCGCATACGCTCCTCATCTGACGTAAAGCAAGATTAGCAAGCACAAATGCAACGGTATCATTCCGCGAGTTGGACCAACGTAAACCGCGGTTCGCACTCAAGTTTCCAGCTGTTCTTCGATTCCAAATGTCCGGCACGCGGCCTAGAAGATGAACTTGATGGCGAATTGAATCTGCCGCTCCGGGATCGTGGTCCTCAGTAAGACGCCCGCCGTTCCGCCCTGGACCACGGTAGGAGCCAGTGATGATCCCGTCGCATCGAAGATGTCCGTGTTGGCGTCACCCGGGCCTGGCGGCGCAAACATCGCGTGGTTAAGAATATTGAACATCTCGGCGCGGAACTGTATGTTGAAGTTCTCCGAGATCCTTTTGATGTGGTTGTTCTTGAACACGGAGAAATCCAGGTTGGTAATCCCGGGCCCGATCAGGATATTTCGGCCGGCATTCCCGCGCAAATTGAAGCATTGCGGGAACACGGCTGAGACCGCGGGTCCTGAGCTTGGCTGCAAGCTAGGAGGCTGTTGGTCGCAGTTCGCTGCCCAAAATCCCGGGTCAGGTGCGGTCGGGACGGCAAAACACTGGGTCTTGACGTAGTTTGCAGGGTTGCCGGGATTCGTCAGTGAGCTGCAGCCGGGACCGCCGAGCCGGTTCGGGAACGCGAAATCATCGCTGCTTAGCGTATTCGCAGGGTCTCCCCCGGTACCCCATGTCGGTGTAAAGGGCACACCGTCACTTACCGTAAGGATAAGGCCGAGTTCCCAGCCATCCGTGATCCACCTGGCCGGCCCGGAGAATGACTTAGCCGTAGGAACGTCCCAAGTTCCGTTGACAACTAGCGTGCGGCCAACGTTGAAATCGGAAAGACCGCGGGTCAATCTCATGTCAAACCAGTTGAGGCTGGAAATCGAGTTGCCGAAAGCGTCGCCGGCAAGGGTGGCCGAGCTGGTGTCCATGCTTTTTCCCCAGGTGTAAGTGCCTTGCACTTGGAAGCCATGGCTCATGCGCTTCGCCAACTGCAATTCGAGAGCATTAAAGTACGAGCGGCCTTGGTAGAACATGCCACGAATGGAGCCAAAGTTGGGATTGATGGGATTGGGGGAGTTCCCTATATTAGGTCCACTGGTGAGGTTGCCACCTGCGTCTACTTGCGGCCAGAGATACCCCGCGGAGGTCAGCTTCGGGATGATCAAATCGGCTTCGTCCACACGGAAAGGCTGATGCACTCCGCGCGAACCCACGTAGGCAACCATCGCAGCCAAGTTCGGCGTGAGTTGGTACTGGATATTAAGGTTCCATTGCGCGACGTAGTTGCGCTTGGGATCGGAATTGATGAACGTCGAGCGCAACTTGTTATTCGTGATATCCGCCTGCGGCACAAGCGGGAAGGTAAGAGGTTGGGCCAGGGTGGTATCACTTACTTTAAGCGCGGTATATTGAAAGAATGGGGCTGCTTGCGTTTCGAGAAGAAGGAAGTGATAGGGAAGCGGCAAAACATCAAACAGACCGGCGCCGCCGCGGACAGCCATTTTACCGTTACGGAAGGGATCCCAGGCAAAGCCGATGCGCGGCTCAAAATTCTTAAGCGTTGGATTGTTGAAAAGAGGGTCGCCCAAATGAGGCGTCATACCTCCGGGCGTGGTACCGTCGAGGTTCCTCAAGTTAACGAGTTTTCCGTTGGTCTCGGTAGGCACCGTGGTCATTTCATAGCGGAGTCCCAGATTCAACGTAAGGTTGGGCTTCCAGCGCCAGTCATCTTGCACATAGCCACCGAAAATGTTTTGGCGAAAATTGCGTGGTGTAAGGGAACTGGCAATGCCGCCCTGAAACTTGGTGGGTTGGTTCTGCAAGAACTTTGGCAAAGTGTCGAAAAACCAGATTCCATTTGGGTCCGTAAGGGCAGTAGCCTGAAACAACATGCGCTCGAACGCAAAGCCGAATTTGATAGTGTGGGTGCCGCGACTAAAGAAGGCGTCGTCATAGCCCTGGAAAGAATTCCAGTGATAGAAATAAGTTGGTAGCCCTCCAACCCCACCGGACATCGGGGAAAGTCCACCGATGTTCACGAAGGCCGCATCCCGGCCGGCAAACGCGGCAAGCGAGGTGTCGGCCGCAACTTTTCTGATCGCACTAAGGCTCTGGTTGTTGTTAACCAATTCGTGGTTGTATCCGAACCGCGCCGCATTGATAAAGGAAGTTGTGAAGCTGTGAGTCTCCTCGGCGGCCACGATTTGCCGCGACGTGAGACTGCCAAGCTGCACATTGCCCAGGGAATCGGGGGATGAGTAAGGGGTCCTGTCGTAAAGATACGTGCCGAACAGACTGTCCCGATCAGAGAACTTGTGATCGATTCGCGTGGTAACGAAGTTTTCGTTGATGATCTGCTTCGCGGAGAAAGTGAATTGGCACGCATCCGCTCCACAGTTTCCGGGATCGGGATAAAGTCTGAGGTAACCGGTGGAGGTCGCTATCGCTGGGGCTACTGTAACGGTACACCGCCCCGACGTGGCGGTTGGGGTGCAACCAGGGGGGGGCGAGCCAGTGGGGTCGAAATGGAGGAGCCCTCCGCGAGCGTCCGTCGAGGGGACAAAACTCACGTCGGCGATGCCCTTGGACTGCCGGATTCCTTCGTAGTCGGCGAAAAAGAACGTACGGTTTTTCACGATGGGGCCGCCGATAGCGCCCCCAAACTGATTCCGTTTGAAGGGCGTCCGCTGGCCCGCTTCAAAGAAATTGGCGGCGTCTAACTTGCTATTGCGGATGAACTCGTAGCCGCTGCCATGAAATGAATTTGATCCCGAGCGCGTCGTTGCGTTGACGACCCCTCCGGATGTCTTGCCGTACTCCGCTGAGTAGTTGCTGGTAAGCACAGAGAACTCTTGAATGGCGTCCACACCCAGGTTCCCCCCGAGCACGCTGCCCGGCGCGCCATTGGCGTAATCGTTGAGGCTAACTCCATCCAGGCGATAATTGTTCTGCTGCGGGCGGGCGCCGGAGATGGTCAACTGTTGTCCAAAGCCGCGATTGCCGCGGTCCGCACCAACTGCAAAGGTCGGCTGGGTTTGGATAGTTTCAACACCCGGCTGGAGGGCTGCCAGATCCGTCCAACTGCGGCCATTGAGGGGCAGCTCACGCACGGTCGTCGCGTTGACGGTGGCGCTGATGTCCGAGCTGGCGAGCTGGATGGCGGGAGCATCAGTAGTCACCTGGACTGTGTGTGTCACCGTGCCAATCTGCAGGACAAGATCAAAGACCTGCCGCGCACCGACATTGATCGTAATTCCCGATTTTGATTCCGCGTTGAAACCCTTCGCCGTAATCGTGAGTTGATACTCGCCGGGAAGGAGGTTCGGTAAAATGTAGAAACCGCTCTCGTTCGTGGAAGTATTGTGTTCGACGCCTGTAGCCACATTCTTAATCGTGACTTGCGCCTGAGGAATACCCGCGCCGGACGGGTCCGTGATCGTGCCCGAAAGCGCTCCTCCGGCAACCTGCGCTCTGGCGGAATCGGAAAAACCGATGCCGAGTATCAAAAGTACCACTGCGGCCCAAACAAACGGATGCATTCCAGAAATAATTCGAGAGGACACAGAATCACCTCCACGGTTGAGGGGAGACTAGTTCATACCCCGCGGGGATGCCTTAATCAAGGATTAATTTCTGTTTAGGTTGATTTTCGAAATTGGCATCGGTGGAAGTGGTTACCGGCAGCACCACTGTGAACGTCGATCCCAGGCCCGGGGTACTCTCACACTGAATAGAACCGCCCTGCGCGCGCGCGATGGCTTGCGCGATCGCCAGCCCCAGCCCGCCGCTATGCGCTTCACCATTGCCGGTCTGGGCCGCCCGGTAAAACCTTTCGAATATAAACGGTAAATGCCCGGCCGAGATTCCGATGCCTTGATCTTCGAAACGCACTTGAATTGTACCGTTCTCGCGTTCCAGCGCGACGCGAACCCGAGTGTCACTCGGCGAATACTTGATGGCATTGTCCAGAAAAATCAAAAATAATTGATGAAGGAATGCCTCATCCCCGAAAGAGGCGATCTCTTCATGCAGGTCGCGTTTGATGACGATATTTTTTGTGCGGGCACGGGAATCCGCCATCGCACAGGCTTCCTCCAGCACCTCGTTGATATAGAGGGGTTCGAACCCCAGGTGCAGTTGTCCGGCATCCGCCATCGAGAGCGTGAACAGCCCTTCCACAATCCGCGTCAGCTTCTTGAATTCGTCGTCGAATAGAGCCAGTGTTTTCCGGTAGTCCTCCGCACTGCGAGGCTTCGAAAGCATCAACTCGGTCTCTCCGTGCAGCACCGCAAGCGGGGTTCGCAATTCGTGCGAGGCGTCCGTCACAAACTGGCGCAGCTGCCGGACGGCGGAATCGACTCCTTGCAGAAGATGATTGAACGTCTCGGCCAAGTGGCCCAACTCGTCGTGCGGAGAAGTCACCGGCAAGGGCGTCCAGAATCCATTTCTGTTCGTCACCCGCTTGGCCATCAGCGCCGCGTGCTGGGTAAGCTCCGCGATCGGCACCAGGCTTTTTCCGACGTAAACGGCGGATATTCCCGCGGTGAGCAAAAGACTCAGTGGCAGAAGTAGTAGGGCGATGCGTCCAAAGCTTTCTAGCACTCGATTCGTGCCCATCGTCGGAATTGCCACCGCGAACACCCGCAGCCTGCCCCCTTGCCGAAAGGGAATGAGTGCGGTTCTCACTGTTTGGCCGTTCCCGATGGCGGCAATCCCGAAGGTAGCGTCTGAGTCTGTGGCGCTCAATTTGCCCAAGTCGATAGGCGCGGAAAGATTTGCCGAGCGTTGCAGCACATGGCCCGCGGGATCGAGTATTTCAAAAAACTCGCCCGGGATGTCCAACCGATTTACGTCCTGGGCGTTTGGTTCAGACACAATATCGGCGATGATCGGACGGGCCGTTTCCATCAACTGGCGGTTGAGTTGCGCCGAAACTTCGTGTGCGAGGAGAGCCCAAAACGCGAGATAAGACCCGGCGAGAAGCACCCCGACTACCGTGCAGAAGAGGATCATCATCCGGAATCGAAGCGTTCTGGCAATCATGATTCCGCCATCCCCAGGCGATAGCCCACCCCGCGCACGGTATGAATCAGCTTGGCCACGCGATTTTGGTCGATCTTCTGCCGCAGGCGATTTACGTAGACCTCCACGAGATTTGTCTCGCTGTCAAAGTGGCAATCCCAGACATGTTCGACGATCTCGCTCCTCGTCACGAGCTCGGGCGCGCGAAGCAGGAAAAGTTCCAGCAGGGCAAATTCCTTGGCGGTGAGGGGGATTACCTCCTGGCCGCGCGTGGCCCTGCGCCTGTGACGGTCCATCACGAGATCCGCGTAACGCAGCTTTGCGTTGCCGCTATGAAAGCCCCGGCGCACCAGCGCCCGCACTCGCGCAAGAAGTTCAGCCAGGACAAAAGGTTTGGTCAGGTAATCGTCCGCGCCGGCGTCCAGGCCCTCTACCCGCTGCTCGACCAGACCTCGCGCGGTGAGCATCAGGATGGGCGCCTCTATACCTCGCTGGCGGAGCTCACGGCACACTTCAACCCCGCTCATGCCCGGCAGACGCACGTCGAGGAGAAGGGCATCGTAGGTAACGTCCGTACCCAATTCGAGCGCTTTCTCGCCCGATTCAACTACATCCACGGCGTAGGCATTTTCCCGCAACGCGCGCGCGATGAAGCTCGCTACTTTGCGCTCATCTTCAACCAGGAGAATCCGCATACAATCTTCTTCATATCATGCGGGACAATCTTGCCCCAGTCAAAATACGCTCGAGCCGATTCACCGCTCAGTGGACTTCAAAAACCAGAACCTCCGCGTTTGTAGATTCGTGCTGTGGCACGGCCACGAAATAACGGCTTAGCTCAGGCACGAGCAGTGCGGTTCTTCCCAGCGGCCCTGAGGGAACCTTCCCGAGAAGCTTATAGTTGTCGGCATCCGCCTGCTCGTAAACATTTACTTCGCCGTCGCATGCCGCGTAAATCCGTTTGCTGCCTGGGTCATAAATCAGGTCATCGACGCCCTTCGTGATGGGAAGCATGGTAATTTCCTTGCCTGTATTCGTGTCAATCACCACGATCTGTCCTCCGCGGCAAGCGACAAACAAGCGATGGTTTGCCCGATCTAGAGCCATGGCGACATTTATTTTGCCTTTCGTCACCGGCCAGCTCGCGATGAGCTTGCGTGTTTCCCGGTCGATCACATCGACCTGGCTCTTGGCTCTGTTATTCACGTACAGCTTCGAGTTCGCGGTCTCCAGCGTCATCGCTTCCAGAGTGTCCCCGTCGATCTTGATGTCGGTAATTTTCTTGCCGGCAGTCGTGTCCACGACACTTAGCATCGAGTACGTTTGATGCACGTCGCCGCCGCCGTTGTCAATGTACAGATACTTTGTAGCCGGATCGTATCCGATCGAATCCGCATCTTCGAGGAGTTTCACGCTCGAGAGAAGCTTGTACGTCGTGCTGTCGAAGATCTTCAAATCTCCCGCCGTCCCATCCGTCACGTACAAGCGGTTCACGTCTTCGCGGTACAGGACGGCGTGGGATCTCTCAATCCCCGTTATGGTGTGAATGATCTTGCCGGTCTTCACGTCAAAGACCACCACAGCCTTGTAGTCTTCGGGAGTGGCAAACAACCGGTTGCCCTTTATGTCGATCGCAAAATGATCGAAGTTTCCTTTAATGTCCGCAGGCATTCTGAATTTTTGCACAAGCTTGAGCGGGGCGGTCTCCTGGCATTGGGCCTTGACTCCGAGTACGGCAAACACTGCAACGAGCATGAAAAGCCGTTTCTTCATTTTCTCTCCCTCAGGTTTTGAACTTTGTTGTCTGCTGCTCACAACTTCGAGCCGCCACGCCAGCTTGCTCGAGCCTTGCGCGATCGGCCGGCTGTTTTGAACCCGAGGTGTCACACGCAAGAGTCGAAGCAAGCTGGATCGGACTGGCGGACGCGCTGACGTCCCGGGAATTCAGCACATTTGCAAGTGCCCGCCTGACGCCGCGTCCGAACTGGATTTGCGTAGCACCTCGACTTCCGCCACGCTTCAGCACGCCAGAGGATAATTCATTCGCCGCCTCGCGGACTTAAACCAATATTAATTTCTGTTTAACTGCAAAGCGAGCGAGGCACAATATCCCCTGAAAACAAGCGTCTTAAGCCTATTGGAGATCTCGCTTCCCAATGATCTAGAGGAACATCACGTTGACTCGGCAAATTTACTGTCGTAGCATCCGCGCGGTCGAGTCCAGCTTTCGTTCAACTCGATGTTGGAATTTCTGTCCACCTTTTGTGCCGCGAACAGGTCATTCCGTTCTCTTTTGCCCTGGCTGCGCGCGATCCCAACATGCGGAGGAACGTATGAAAAGATTTCGTTACGTAATGCTCACGGTCTCGCTCGCGCTTGCCGCTGGCCTTAAAGCACAGGAGAAGCTCCCTCTAAAGCTTGTCGGAACAATTCCGCTTCCCGGACTCAAGGACGGCGATTTTGACCATTTTGCTCCTGACCTCGATGGCCACCGTCTATTCCTCACCGCAGAAGAGAATGGAAAGGTGCTCGTATTCGACACGAATTCCAACACCCTGGTTCATACCATTGAGGATCTCAAAGCGCCGCACGCGATTCTTTACCGCAAAGATTTGAAGAAACTTTTTATCGTGGATGGGGATGCCTCCGCCGTCAAAGTGTATGACAGTGAAAACTATAAAATAATCGGCGAGATCAAGGTCGCCATCGATGCCGACTCGATCGCCTACGACGCCGCCACAAAACTACTCTATATCGTCACCGGGGGCCGGGAGGCGCATACTCCCTATACTTTGATCGCGGTGATCGACACGAACAAGTCCGAAAAACTGCGTGACATCAAGATCGCTTCGAACCACATCGAAGCGATCATTCTCGAACATTCCGGCCCGCGCATGTTCATGAACATTACGGGTCAAGACGCTGTCGGCGTACTGGACCGAAACAAATCGGCTCTCCAGGCCACGTGGCCGCTGCCTGCTGGAGACAAGGCCAACGTGGCCATGGCCTTCGATGAAGCGAATCATCGGATCTTCGTTGTCACCAGAACTCCGGGCAAATTGATTGTTCTCAATTCGGACAACGGCAAGGTTATTGCCGATCTCCCCGCCGTGGGTTTCGTTGACGACGCGGCTTACGACGCAAAGCAAAAGCGCGTTTACGTGGCCGGCGACCAATTTGTGGATGTCTTCGAACAGAAGGATGCCGATCACTACGCTTTGCTGGCGAGAATCCCCGGCAGCTTCCGCGCCAAGACCGCCATTCTTGTTCCCGAGTTAAATCGCTACTATCTTGCTGTCCCTCACCACGAGAACAAAGACGCCGAGGTGCGGGTGTACGATATTCAGCCGTAGAACGCTCATGCTAATCTCTTGCCATAGTTCTGGAACATGCCGCCAAAAATAATTCCACGCATGATCCGAATGATTCGAATCCTCCGGGTGAAAAATGCTGCGTCGTGAATTCGGGAAAGCCTCTCTCGGCGCGGTCGCTTCTTCCGCGCTCGTTCCCTCCGCAACAGGGGAGGGAGCCCTGCTGCGCGCGGACTTTCCCAAAGTCTCCGGGCTCACCGAGTATGTCGGCAAGTTTGTCGTCGATACCCGGTACGGCCAGATTCCGGAAAACGTCATTGAATTGGGAAAGAAATCCATCCTCGATGGCCTGGGACTCGCCTTGGCCGGCTCACGCGCGGAATCGGGAACAATCTGCCGCCAGTATCTCGAAAAGCTCGGCGTGTGCAACGGTACAGCCGTCGTTATCGGATCGTCGCAGAAAACTTCCCCGCGCTTCGCCGCCTTCGTCAACGGCGTTTCCATTCATGCCGACGATTTCGATGACACGCAACTTGCCGTGGCCAAGGACCGCGTCTATGGCCTCCTGGTGCACCCCACTGTCGCTGCCCTTCCTCCACTCTTTGCCCTCGCCGAACAACACCGCCAGGTCTCGGGCAAGGAACTCATGCTGGCTTATCATTTAGGGGTGGAGGTCGAATGCAAAATCGCCGAGACTATTTCGCCGCGCCATTATCTCGATGGCTTCCATTCTTCGGGGACGTGCGGCCCGTTTGGATCCGCAGCCGCCTGCGCAAAGTTGCTTCGCTTCGATCTGGCAAAAACCTTGAACACCTTCGGTCTTGTCGCCAGTCAGTCCGGCGGATTGCGTGAAAACTTTGGCACCATGACCAAGCCCTTTCAGGCCGGCCACGCGGCGGAATCCGGGCTTGTCTCCGCCGACCTCGTTGCCCTGGGCTGGACCGCAGCCGAGCAAATTCTCGAGGCGGATCGCGGCTTCTTCCACGCCTTCGGGGGTTCCTACGATCCCGCTTCGATCATGGATCGGCTGGGAAAACCCTGGACGTTCGTCTCTCCCGGCATTTCTATCAAGCCCTATCCGTCGGGATCTCTCGCGCATCCGGCTATGACCGAGCTCGCGCGCCTGATCGAAGCCAACAATATCCAGGCATCGCAAGTCGAAAAGGTGGATGTTGGCGCCAATCGCAACATGGTCACGACGCTTCTCCACCACCAGCCGAAAACGGGGCTGGAAGCGAAATTCAGCATGGAATTTTGTATGGCGATTCTGCTCTTGGAGCGAAAGGCCGGATTGGGTCAGTTTTCGGACAAGGTCGTGCAAAGAGCCGACGTCCAGGAGATGATCCGCAAAATAAATTTCTACGTTGATCCGGAAGCCGAAAGCGCCGGCTACGACAAAATGACGTCTCTGCTGAAAATCCACTTGAAGGACGGTCAGATCATCACAGGTCGCGCTGATTTCGGCAAGGGCAGCCCTGCAAACCCCATGAGCTTTGATGACGTCGCCGTAAAATTCAGAGGCTGCGCCGAATTTGCGGAATGGCCGGCCTCCAAGACAGAAAAAATCATCGCTTTCGTCAAGACCCTGGATGCGGTTTCCGACGTAAGTGCGCTCTCGCCGTTGCTTTCCTCCGAGAAAGGATAAGATCCGGGCAAATGAAAACGTTCAATATCGCCGTCATCGCGGGTGACGGCATCGGCAAAGAAGTCGTACCCGAAGGCATCCGCGTACTCGAGGCTGCGGGGCGGAGATTTGGTTTCCAGTTCAACTGGCGCTCCTTTGACTGGAGCTGTGAAACCTACGCAAAAACCGGGAAAATGATGCCCCCGGATGGTCTGAAACAATTGCAGCCGTTCGACGCCATCTTTCTCGGCGCCGTGGGACACCCCAGCGTTCCCGACCACGTTTCGCTGTGGGGTCTCCTGATCCCCATCCGCCGCAGTTTCCGTCAATACGTCAATTTGCGGCCGGTGCGTCTCTTCGAGGGGATCGAAACTCCGCTGAAAAACTGGAAGCCGGGTCAAATTGATTTCTGCATCGTCCGCGAAAACAACGAAGGAGAATATTCCAATATCGGCGGGCGCATCTATGAAGGAACCGACGACGAAATGGCCGTCCAACAATCCATCTTCACTCGCCGCGGCGTCAATCGCGTGCTCCGTTTTGCGTTTGAGTTGGCCCGAAAAAGAAAAAAGCGTTTGACCTCTGCCACAAAGTCAAACGGCATCATCCATACCATGCCCTTTTGGGACGAATGCTTCCACCAGATGGCAACTGTCTATCCGGATATTTCGACCGACCAGTATCACATCGACATCCTCAGCGCTCACTTTGTGCGTCACCCCGATTGGTTTGACGTGGTGGTCGGGTCGAATCTTTTCGGCGACATTCTCTCCGATCTCGGACCAGCCGTTGTCGGATCGATCGGCATCGCTCCTTCCGGAAATCTGAATCCCGAAAAGGAATTTCCGTCCATGTTCGAACCCGTACACGGCTCCGCGCCCGACATTGCCGGGAAGGGAATCGCGAATCCCATTGGGCAGATCTGGTCCGGCGCGATGATGTTGCGGCATCTCGGCGCTTCGGAAGCCGCGGATTCGGTCGAAAATGCGATCGCGGAGATCCTCGCGCAAGCGAAAGTTCGCACCCCGGACATCGGCGGGCGTTCCACAACTGGGGATCTGGGGGCCGCCATCGCCGCCCTTGTCAGTGGAAAAAAGTAGCTCATTCTTCTTTCTGGGCGTGCGAAGTAGATCCAGATCTCTTCGTCCGTTCTCGTCTTCAATAGGCCGTCAGTGAACACAAGCTTGGTCGCCATCTCCTGAGCGGAGTTCGAAAGGGCGGACCATCCGCGAAATCCATGTTGATACGGCCACCTTCGCCAGCGGCGCAAACCACGCAGTAAGTATTGCAACTTCGTGACAATTGACTTCCTAGAGCGTCCATAGCACAGCGCTACACCGAGGGGTGCCGGACTGCCGTCGGCGGGTCACAAATTTGTATGATCACGGAACCGCCGGGCACCCACTTTCGTACAGCAGGGAGAGGTCTGCTATGGAAAACCTGCCTGGCAAATTTCGCTATGCCCTGCGACAGTTTCGTCTGTCGCCCATTTTTGCCGCGGCGGCCGTGCTGACGTTGGCCTTGGGAATCGGCGGAACAACGGCCATTTTTACACTGATTCACGCGGTGATGCTGCGTTCGTTGCCAGTCTCCGATCCTGCAAGGCTCTACCGGATTGGCGAAGGGGACGATTGCTGTGTGGAAGGTGGTCCCCAGGATATCTGGGGAATGTTTTCGTTTTCCCTTTACGAGCGTCTAAAAGCGGAATCACCCGAGTTCGAACAGGTGGCCGCTTTCCAGGCCGGGCGCGGCCGGCTGAGCGTGCGGCGCGAAGGCGTCGAATCGGCTGCCAGACCTCTGCGTTCTGAATACGTCACCGGCAACTATTTCTTGACGCTGGGAGTGGGCGCATTCGGCGGAAGGGTATTCACCCCGGAAGACGACAAGCCATCCTCTCCTCCCGTTGCCGTGCTCAGCCACCGCGTCTGGCAGACCACCTATGCCGCCGATCCCTCAATCGTGGGTGCAACTTTCGTCGTCGAGGGCCACCCTCTGACCGTGATCGGCGTTGCGCCACCTGGATTTTTCGGGGAAACCCTGGAAAGCGACCCTCCCGATATTTGGGTTCCCGTCCAGCAGGAACCCATGATTGATGGTGAAGGAAATCTGTTGCATCAGTCCATCTCTGCGTGGCTGCGCGTCATCGGGCGGTTGCGGCCTGGAGCTTCGACGGCCGGAATGGGCCCCCGTCTCACGGGAGTGCTGCGTCAATGGTTGCAGAGCGATTCCGGATATCCCGCCAACTGGATGGCGGATTTGATCTCGATGCTTCCCAAGCAGATAGTCAACGTCATACCGGCAGGAGCGGGCGTAGCAGTAATGAAAGAAGAGTACGGGCGCAGCCTGCAGATCCTTCTTTCGGTGTGCGGCCTGGTGCTGCTGATAGCTTGCGCCAACGTGGCAAACCTCCTCTTGGCACGGGCGGTGGCGCGCCGCGGACAGACTGCGGTCCGGCTTGCCCTGGGCGCTACCCGGCGCCAGATCGTCATGGAAGCGCTCACCGAGAGCATCCTACTCGCTGTTGGCGGTGGCATTGCCGGACTCTTGGTGGCAATGGCGGCCGCGCGGCTGCTGCTTGCCCTGGCCTTCCAGAGTGCGCATTTCCTTCCGATCAGCACCATGCCATCGCTCCTGGTCCTGGGATTCGCGTTCGGGTTGTCGCTGGCGACGGGAATCATCTTCGGAGCCGCTCCGGCGTGGTTTGCCACGCGCACCGACCCGGCGGAAGCGTTGCGCGGTTCGGGTCGAAGCACCAGCGATCGCTCTACCTTCGCTCGCAAAGCCCTTCTGGTTGTGCAGGCTACTTTGTCGGTGGTGCTGGTGGCAGGCGCCACAATGCTGGCGCGCAGCCTGAATAAGCTCGAGCATCAAGATTTCGGCTATAAAATTGAAGACCGTGTCGAGGTGAGCCTGCACAATCCGCCGGCAACTTACACTCTGCCCAAGTTAGCGGCGCTCTACCGCCAGCTCGAAGAAGAGCTCAATCGTCTACCGGGGGTGCAGGGGTCCGGGTTGGCCATGTACAACCCTCTCACCGACAACTGGGGCGAACTCATTATGGTAGCCGGCCATCCCCCCGCCAAGCTGAGCGAGGAGTCCGGCGCGTCGTGGGACAGGGTAAGCGTCAACTATCTTCAAAATTTCGGCATCCCCGTTTTGCGAGGGCGGGCCTTTACCGCGGCGGACAACGAAACCACGGCGCCCGTGGCGATTGTCAACGAAGCCTTCGTGAAACGCTTTTTCAAAAACGGTGAAGATCCCCTCGACCAGCATTTCGGACTGGACATCCCGGAATATGCAAGCACATTCCGGATTGTCGGCATCGTGCGCGACGCGAAGTTTGCGGGCTGGGGCTTGGAACGGCCGGCGCGTCCGATGTTCTATGTGCCCCTGGCTCAGAATGTCGCTTACCCCGACGACCTGATGAAGAAACTCGAGCTGCGTTCGCACTTTATCGGCGGGATCATGCTGGTAACGAAAATGTCCCCCGGCGCATTGGAGCCGCTACTTGCCAGGACACTCGCGGAACTCGATCCTAACTTGACCGCCATCAGCATCAGGACCATGCAACAACAGGTCGAACTTTCCTTCGATCAGGAGCGCGCCGTCGCCAGCCTCGCCGGCCTGTTTGGAACTATGGCTTTGCTCTTGGCTGCCATCGGACTCTACGCCGTGACGGCCTATTCTGTTGCGCAGCGAACCAACGAAATCGGCATTCGCATGGCCCTTGGCGCTGACCGCCCGAAAGTGATTCAACTCGTCTTGCGCGGAGCATTCCAGCGCGTGTTGATTGGTCTAATCCTGGGTTTGCCGCTGGCGGTTGGCGCTGGACGATTGATCTCCGCCCAGCTCTATGGCGTTTCCTCGTGGGATCCGCTCGCGCTGGGCGTGGCGGCGGGGGCTCTTGCCTTCTGCTCATTTTTTGCGGCCATTATTCCCGCAAACCGCGCCGCGTCTATTTCCCCCATGAGCGCGCTGCGAATCGAGTAGCGCCGCTGCGGAAACCGAAGCTCTATTTTCCCGTCATCAAACCTGTGGCAGGGGCGAGCTTCTTTTGAACAGTCTCCTTACGGAATCCAGGAAGGCGAGGACTGCGCCCGAATTCTCGCCTTTGCGCCAGGCCATGTGTACTTCGATCTTTGCTTCTGGTTCATCCAGCAGAACGGTAGCTACTTCACTGCCGCCCATGGGATCACTGAGAACCGCGCCCACGCCCAGATAGATGCCCTTCCCCGATGCCACAAGCATCGCCCCCGCTTCCTCGTGAGGGGCCGTAGAAGTAAAGATGATCCTCGGCGATACACCGGCGTGGCGATAGAGTTCCAACGTCTTGTCGAAGACCCCTATGGATTGATTGCGGTCATACAAAAGCAAAGTTTCGTCGGCGAGTTGTTTCAATTTCAGCTTTCGGCGCCGGGCAAGCGAGTTTGCTTTGCTCAGAAAAACCAGGAATTGCTCCTCAAACAGAGGCTCGGAAACGAGATGAAGCAGGTCTACCGGGGGGCGCAAGAAGCCAACATCGATCTGGCGCTCCTGCAGCGCCTCGTTTTGAAATGTGGACAGGATGTCCTTGCACTGAACGTCCACGTCGGGGAATCGTTTTGCGTGTTGGACGAGAACCCGTTTGATCTTTTTGCCAAGACCCGATCCCAGCCCCACTCTCACCAGGCCATACTCGCCTTTTTCGGCCCGGCGGACCGCATCGATGGTGAGCATGGCCTGATTGACGAGGATCCGGGCATCATGCAGGAGAACGCGCCCCGCATCGGTCAATTCGACTTTGCGCCGGTCCCGCACAAAAAGCCGGACTCCCAGTTCGCTTTCCAGTTGCTGGATCTGCCGGCTCAGCGGGGGCTGAGCCATCTGCAGCTTCCGCGCGGCCCTGGAAAAGTTGAGCGCCTCGGCTACCGCGATAAAGTATCGTAGGTGACGAAGTTCCACGGCGAAGCATTCTAATACCTAATGGGTATGAGAGCTAACCCGAAGATGTATTGGACAGTGCCAAGCGCCGTCTTTAACCTTGCGGGATTATAGTAAGGTTTGTTGTGGGCTGAACTCTTGCCACGTCGCGGGGTGGACATGGCGGGGGTCATCAGGGGGGTGTTCATTTCCTGCGTGTTGCATTCTTGCGGGGAACGCGGCGGCAATTCTTCTTGCCTCGGTTTTATCGCTCCGTTTGTTCACGTGAGAATTCCACACCCGGCGCTCTTGCGATGTGTTCGCTTCACGGCAATTTCCCGATGCTTCGCAAAAGTTGTCCCACTTATGGAAACCTTCAACCAAATACTCACGGAGAGTAGGGGAGGCAAGATGAGGAAGTCCAGCGGTAGCATCATTCGACTGATTTGTGCGTTCGTTCAGCAATGGAACTTCTGGGCGAGAGCTGGGGCGACAGTCTTGCTTGTTCTAACCCTTGCATTGCCGCTCTCGGCGCAGAACGCGACGGGTCGGATCACCGGCGTGGTTACCGACCCGCAAGGCGCCGCGGTCCCTGGCGCCAAAGTCAGAGTGACCAATCTCGGCACCAACGTGCACTGGGATGCGGTCGCCAATGCGGAAGGTTCTTATCAGGTCATGGATTTGCCCATCGGCAGTTACAAGGTAGCTGTCGAGCATGAAGGATTCTCCAAGACCGTTACTGACACGCAGGCTGTGGAAATCAATCAAACGCTGCGCATCGACATCCGGATGAAAGTCGGCGCGATTTCAGAAACAGTTTCGGTGGAAGCCCAAGCGGCGCAAGTTGAGACAGCGAGCCCGACTCTTGGCTCAACCGTGACGGGTGCGACGATACAGAATCTGCCGCTGAACGGCCGGAATACCCTGGATCTGGCGCTGACTCAACCCGGTGTGGTTCCTATCGCGGACGACCTCGGAACGTACGGGACGAGCAATGGCGGCTCGAACGGCTTGGGTGGCATCAGCGTGGCAGGCGGTCGCGGAGACGCGGTCACGTATCTCCTCGACGGCGGTATCAACAATCGGACAACCAGCAACCAGGTTGTCTTTAATCCGAATCCGGAGGCGGTCGAAGAGTTCCGTCTCCTGGAAAATAACTACACAGCCGAATATGGCCGCAACGGAGGCGGCACGATCTCTGAGGTTATAAAATCGGGCACAAATTCCTTTCATGGCAGCTTGTACGACTACATCCGAAATGACGCCTTTAACGCCAGTGATTTCTTTGATAACGCGCAAGGCAACCCGCGTCCAATCCTGAAACGCAATCAGTTCGGCGCCACGGTCGGTGGCCCTATTACGCTGCCTAGATTGATTAATGGCAAAGACAGGTTCTTTTTCTTTTTTGGCTACCAGGGACAGCGCCAGACGGCGACAGTCCATCCCCAAGGTACTACGGGACTAGTAACGACTTATACGCCAGCAGAGCTAGCGGGCAACTTCTCGCAAGCCGGGCCGAACTTAACGCCCGATCCACTCGTTGTCAGCTTCCTAACAAGTCATCCGTTTTTCGTGCCTGCGGGAGGCAGTCCTTCAAATGGCATCATCGATCCCGCCAAGATCGACCCTGTCGCGCAAAAGTTTATTGCCGCTGGGTTGATTCCTACATCTCCGGCCGGGCAGATTCTTCCGGAAGGGTCGGAAAGAGACAACGTGGACCAATATCTGGGTAAATTCGATTTTTATGCTACGCAGAACGACCGTATCTCGTTGACCGTTGGCACCACAAAGGAACCCATTCTCAACCCATTTTTTGGAGCTAACGTGCCCGGCTTCGCCTCAAATGACACTACGTGGGACTATTTTGCAAACATAGGTTATACGAAGACGTTTTCCTCGGCCCTGCTGAATGAGTTTCACGCCACCGGGCAACGCTGGTATCAAACTACAGTTCCCGCAACTCATCCGCCTGCTTTAGCGGCCTTGGGCGTTCATATCAATTCGGACGATCCCTTCGGCCCCCCCCAAGTGTCGTTCAACAGTGGCATGCTCATTGGCTTCGATCCCAATGTGCATTGGAAGTCAGATAACACTTACGCTTTCACGGACACACTCAGTTGGACGAGGGGCCGCCACACCTGGAAGTTTGGCGGGCGGTTTGCCATCATGCAGGAGAATTCCGTATATGCTTATCAGACTAACGGGATCTTCTACCTATACGGTTCTTCTGGCACCAGTGTCGGATCCGGGAACGACCTGGCTGATTTCTTATTCGGGGCTGCGGATGAGTTCTACCAAGCCTCCAAGGCTCCCAGTAACGAGCACCAGAAGCAATACGCAGCATTTGCTCAAGACGAGTGGAAGGTAACACCGCGCCTGACTCTGACACTTGGACTGCGCTACGAGTACACCACGCCGGAAACCGATACGAGGGGATTCAGTTTCAGTATCATCCCAGGCCTCCAGTCGCAAAGGTTCGTGAATTCGCCGCCCGGACTGGTATACCCGGGCGACCCGGGAGCGCCGAGAGGCTGGTACTTCCCGGACTATAAGGATTTTTCCCCGCGTGTCGGCTTTGCCTGGGATCCATTTGGGAACGGAAAGACCAGCCTGCGCGGCGGTTTCGGGATGTTTTACGACACACTAAACGGTTGGATGTCAGATTGGGCGACAGATGAACCCCCCTTCGCGGCCAGCGCCGACATCTTTCCCAACCCTCTTCCGGCCAATGGGCCGGGCATCACGCTGTCGAACCCGTACACGGCTGCCGTCGCGCCAGATCCATTTCCTTCACAAATTCCTCCGCCTCAGAACGTGAGCTTTGCCGCGCAAGGGCTCATTCCCTTTGGAAACGGGAGCAATAACTTTGTTAACCCGCATTTGAAGACGCCGTACATCTATCAATATAATCTCAGCGTCCAGCGGCAAGTGGCCAACGGCCTCATGGCCGAAGTCGGCTATGTAGGAAGCTCCTCTCATAAACTGCTGACGTGGCTTGACAAAAACCCCTTTATCCCCGGAACTGCCAACCGAATCCTGAATCAGGGGGTCTCACCCGGTAACTTCGGATACATCACCACGTTCGACGGCCTAAATAACGCGAACTACAACGGCCTGCTGGCGAGTCTTACAAAAAGAGAGACCGACGTGCGCTATCTCGGCCAAGTGTTTTTCACCCTCGCATATACTTGGTCCCATAACTTGGATAATGGTTCGGGTTTCAATTCGCGCAATACGCAAATTGCGTCCTACAATCATCATGTCCTTTACGGTAACTCCGACTTCAACATCCCCCAGCGCTTGACCTTTAGCGGTGGCTGGGAACTCCCTTTTGCCAGAGCCTGGTCGGGTGGGCCCAAGCGGCTGACGACTGGTTGGAGTCTCTACCCCATCGTCTTCGCACAGTCCGGCATTCCCCTGGATGTCCGCGCCGGTCTCCACCAGACTCAGGACAACCCTGGTCCATCGGGCGCCGGTGATCCGGAGATAGTCAGAGCCAACCAACTCACCAGTTCGATACAGACATTTGATCCTCACCAAGTCCATACATTTACCTTAGCTTCTACTGGTCTTCCGACGACTGGAAACTTCTGGTTTAACCCTAACGATTTTCAGCTGGACCCTTGCATTCCCACCCAGACGAATCCTAACCCGGCTCCATGTCCCTTAGGGTTCTATGGAACATTTAGGCGAAACTCTTTCCGTGGGCCGAAGCATGTAAACTTCGATTTGGCATTAGAGAAAGCAACCAACTTGGTAGGCGAGCGAACGAAACTCATCTTTCGCGCCGAGGCGTTCAATATTCTCAATCACACCGAGTTCCGGCCACCCACGGCTACATCTTTTGCCGATGGAACATTCGGGCAGATTTCAGGAACCTACGAGCCGAGAATCCTGCAACTAGCGCTCAAGCTCACTTTCTGAGACATAAGAGGAATGCCGGGTGGAATAACCTTCCACCCAGGCGAACCCTCGTTTGAGGCTCTAATCCAGTGCGGTACCCGGGGGGCACAGTGTATCCGTTGGCTTGTATCTTGACGGTTGCTCTGTCAAATCGTTCGGCCCAAAAGCGGAGATAATGATGAGCAACAAAGATCGAGATCTGGAGCTGGGCTTGGGATGTGCGATTACGCGGCGGGATTTTTTGAATGGTTTCGCCGTGACGGTCGGGGCGTCACTCTTGCCGTTCGGCGAGTTGCTGGCGCAGGAGAAGGGCGGCGATTCCTCGGCACTGGAAGCGTTTCTCGCGCAGGGAATCACGCAGCAGGATCCACGGTACTATCCGCCTGGCCTGACCGGCCTGCGTGGAAGCCATGTCGGCTCGTTTGAAGTGGCCCATTCGCTACGCGACGGAAAGGAGTGGCCAGACGCCAGCGAGGACAAGGAAACCTACGATCTGATTGTTGTGGGCGGCGGGATCAGCGGGCTCTCCGCGACTTATTTTTACCGCAAGCTCGCGGGGGCAAACTCCAAGATCCTTGTTCTGGATAATCACGACGATTTCGGCGGACACGCCAAGCGCAATGAATTCCATGCCGGTGACCGTTTGCTGCTTGGCTATGGCGGCACACAATCGATCGAAGCCCCCGGCAGGTACAGCAAAGAAGCAATTGGTCTACTGAAGGAACTGGGCATCGATGTGCAGCGCTTTTACAAATACTACGACCAGAAACTTTACGAATCGAAGCATCTGAAGTCCGGGACTTTCTTCGACAAGGAAACTTTCGGCGAAGACCGGCTGGTGCCGGGCCCTGCCTCTGGATACGACCCTAACAATTTTGTTTCCGCCAAGATGGCCGCGCAGATGCCCATTGCGAAGGCGGCCCGCAAAGATCTCACTCGCTTGCAGGACGAAGCCATCGATTACATGCCCGATCTGAATCCGGAGCAGAAGCGCGCCAAGCTCAGCAAGACGAGCTACAAGGATTTTCTCCTCCAGTACGCGAAGGTTCATCCCGACGTCGCGAAGATATACCAGACTCTTCCGCATGATCTCTACTGCGTGGGAATCGACGCAGTCTCGGCGGAAAACTGTCGCGGCATGGGGTATCCCGGCTTCAAAGGGATGAAGGTAGCAAAGGGACATCGAGAACAATTAGGCGGGGAGGAGCCCTACATTTTTCATTTTCCGGACGGCAATGCTTCCATCGCGCGGCTGTTGGTGCGCTCACTCGTGCCCGGCTCCGCTCCCGGCAATACCATGGAGGACATCGTAACCGCAAAGATGAACTACGCGCGCATCGATGATCCATCCTGTCGCGTGCGCATCCGTCTGAATAGCACCGCCGTGCGCGTGAAGCACGTTGGCGATCCTGCAAGCGCCAAGGAAGTAGAAGTCACGTATGTCTTGGCGGGGAAGGTTCACAAAGTTCGCGCCGCGGCTTGCGTTCTGGCTTGTTACAACGGAGTCGTCCCTTACCTCTGTCCCGAGATGTCCGACCGGCAAAAGGAAGCGCTTGCGTACGCGGTGAAGCAGCCGCTGGTTTACACTAACGTGCAGATTCGCAATTGGAGGGCCTTCGAAAAACTTGGTGTTAGCGAAATTTACGCCCCCGGAGGCTATTTCTGCACCGTAGTGCTCGATTTTCCAGTCTCTCTTGGCGATTATCATTTCCCTGGTTCGCCGGAGGAGCCTTGCGTCATCCATCTCACGCGCACACCCTGCAAGCCGGGGCTCCCATGCAAGGACCAGTTCAAAGCCGGCCGTTATGAACTGCTCACGACACCGTTCGATACGTTCGAGCGCAAGATCCGCGAGCAGCTGGGAGCGATGCTTGCCGGCGGTGGATTCGATCCTGCCAAGGACATTCAGGCCATCACCGTGAATCGCTGGCCGCACGGCTACGCCTACGAGTACAACCAGCTCTTCGAGCCCCTGGGCCGGCCCGAATCCGAACGCCCTTGCGTGGTTGGCCGCCAGCCTTTCGGGCGCATCACGATTGCAAATTCCGATTCCGACGGTCACGCTTACACCAATATTGCGATTGACCAGGGATACCGAGCCGTGAATGAAGTAATAGCAATTACGCGGAAAACCGCAAAAACTGCCTGAAGCCCATTCATCGGGAGAGGAGAACCGGATGTCCAAACGCGATCGAGATTTGGGAATGAATCGCCGCATTCCGCGCCGTGATTTTCTAAACGGCGCCGCGATTGGAGTGGGTGGCACGCTTGCCATCGGCGGATTTCCGGGGTTGGAATGGATTGCCGAAGGTGCGGAAGAACAATTCGCGCAAGACAAACCGGGTTACTACCCGCCCACTTTGACAGGAATGCGCGGCAGCCACGACGGGTCATTCGAATCGGCGCACGCGGAGCGCGATGGAAATTTCTGGAAGAGCGCCGGGCGGCCAATCAACACCGGCGAGACGTTTGATCTGGTAGTCGTTGGAGGTGGCATCAGCGGGCTCGCTGCAGCGTACTTCTACCGCAAGAGCAATCCTTCCGGAAAAGTTCTCATTCTGGACAACCACGACGATTTTGGAGGTCACGCCAAACGCAACGAGTTCCATCCCCGAGGACGCATGTTGCTCGCAAATGGCGGAACCGTCGCGATTGAATCTCCCTTTCCTTACAGCAAGGAAGCGCGCGGATTGCTCACGGAACTCGGAATCGATCCGGCGGCCCTCGAGGCCAAGTGTCTCGAACGTGAAGTTTACAGGGGCTTGAAGACGGCGGTCTTCTTCAATAAGGAGACCTTCGGAACAGATCGTCTGGTGGTCGGCTCGCCCGGCGGGCGCTTCGGCGCGGCGGCGAGAGAAAACAGTCCATCGTGGGCGGAGTTTCTGGCCAAGACGCCGCTGTCATCAGATGTGCAGCGCGACATCGTGCGCATACAGGAAGCCAAAGTTGATTACCTGCCTGGAGTTTCTTCGGACGAAAAGAAAGACCGCCTCTCCCGCATGAGCTATAAGGATTTTCTCTTGAAGGTCGCAAAGGTGGATGCGAGCGTGATCCCCTTCTACCAAGTGCGCACGCACGGGCTTTACGGAGTCGGTATCGACGCTGTGTCGGCACTCGATTGCTGGGGGATACATTTTCCTGGTTTTCAAGGAATGAATCTTGCTCCCGGTCCTCACCGCCGGATGGGATTTACGGCCATGGGCGAGGCCACGCCGGATCAAGAGCCGTATCACTTTCATTTTCCCGATGGCAACGCGTCTATCGCCCGCATGCTGGTCAGAGCGTTAATTCCAAACGCCATTCCCGGCCAGACGGCGGAGGATATTGTCACCGCCAGGGCGGACTACAGTCGCTTGGACAAGAATGACTCTCTCGTGCGCATAAGGTTGAGCAGCACAGCCGTACGAGTGACTCATCTTGGCGATCCTGCCACGGCCAAAGAGGTGGAAATTTCCTACGCGCGCGAAAAACAGGTCTTCACCGTGCGCGCGAAGGGCGTGGTGCTCGCCTGCTGGAACATGGTCATTCCTTACCTCTGCCCGGAGCTGCCGGAAAAACAGAGAGAGGCCCTCAAGTTCGGCACGAAGGTCCCGTTGGTTTATTCCGTCGTGGCGGTGCGCGACTGGAAGCCGTTCCAGAAACTCGGCGTCCGCCAGGTGTCCGCGCCGGGGATGTACCACACCGGAGTTAGTCTGGACCAGCCGATTAACATCGGCGAATACAAATGCCCGAAATCTCCCGAAGACCCCATCCTGCTGCGCATGACTCGAACTCCTTGCATGCCGGGTCTTTCTGAACGGGATCAGCACAAGGTTGGCCGCGCGGAATTGCTGTCGGCAACTTTCGAATCATTCGAACGCAACATCCGCGACCAACTCGTCCGCATTTTACAACCCGCAGGTTTTGACCCGGCGCGGGACATCGAAGCCATCACCGTCAACCGCTGGCCGCACGGCTACGCATACGAATACAATCCGCTCTGGGACCCCGATTGGCCGGAAGGGCAGCGGCCGTGCGACATCGCGAGAGTGCGTTTCGGAAAAATTACGATCGCGAATTCCGATGCTGCCGCGGCGGCTTACACTGATCAAGCCATCGATCAGGGATATCGCGCAGTGAATGAACTGCTTTCTCTTTAGAGGAGTGCCTACTGTGTCCGAAACTTCGCGGCGAAGCTTTCTTGCCACTCTCGGAGCGTTCACCGTGATGCCTCTCGAGCGTGAGGAGCCTGATCTCATCCTTCACAATGGGAATTTCTGGACGGTCGATCCACGCGCTCCAAGGGCTCAGGCTGTTGCCATCAGCGATGGACGATTTCTGGCCGTCGGCACGAACGACGAGATTTTGTCTTTCGCCACCTCGCGCACTCGCAAGATCGATTTAGGCAACAAAACTGTTCTACCGGGCTTTATCGATGCGCATTCGCATCCAGCCTCCTCCGGACGGCTTCACCTTCGGCAGGTGGACTGCGATTTGAGGTCCATTAAAGCCATCCAGTCAGCGCTCCGCGAACGCGCCGCGAAAACGCCGCCGGGCGAGTGGGTGCTTGGATTCAAGTACGACGACACGAAGACTGCCGAAGGACGCATGCTGACGCTGAAGAATCTCGACGACGCCGTCCCCGATCGTCCGGTTGTCGTTAATCACCGGGGCGGCCATGAAAATTTTGTCAATTCGCTGGCGCTGAAAGCCGCCAAGGTCGACGAAAGCACGCCCGATCCGCCGGGCGGCAAGTTCGGCCGCGACTCCTCGGGGCATCTGAACGGCCGAATCATCGAACGCGCTGAGGCTCCGTTCGGGAAAGTAATTCCTTCCACCTTTACCAGGGAGGATTTCCGCGAGGGCGTCAAGCTCATCTCCAAAATGATGACCAAGACCGGGATCACCTCCGTTGGCGATGCGTTGGGAAGCCCAGAAGATCTGCAGGCCTATCAAGACGCACGGGACTCCGGCGACCTGCCGATGCGGGTTTATTGCTTCATCGCCTGGAGATTCATCGACCAGATGATCGTCGCGGGCGTGCGAACGGGATTGGGAGATGAATGGGTGCGCATCGGCGGGATAAAGCAGGTTGCCGATGGAGCAATCTCCGGTCGAACTGCACGGCTGTCGCAGCCGTATATTGGTTCTCCAAATGACTACGGCACGTTTTCCGCGAGCGAAGAGGAGCTTTATGAATTCGGGAGAAAAGCGCACGCTGCGGGCTGGCAACTCGGCACCCATGCCAACGGTGACGTGGCAATCGAGAGAGTCTTGAACGTGTACGAGCGGCTCAACCGCGAATTTCCGCGAAAGGACCCTCGCTTTCGCATCGAGCATTGCACGCTGATCAACGATTCGATTATTCAGCGCATGAAAGCGCTGAATGTTATTCCGACTCCGTTTTCGACCTACGTCTACTATCACGGCGAGAAAATGCAGTATTACGGTAAAGAGCGGCTGGAGCACATGTTCGCGCTGCGGACCTTCCTGGACGCCGGGCTGCACCCTACGCAGGCCTCTGACTATCCCCCGGGCGAATTTCCACCGATGATGGCCCTACAGTCCGAAGTGACCCGCACGGACATGAAAGGAAATGTTTGGGGAGCCTCGCAAAAGATCTCCGTCGAAGAGGCCATTCGCGTGGGAACGATTAACGGTGCGTACGCATCCTTTGAAGAAAAGGTGAAGGGCTCCATCGAGCCAGGGAAGCTTGCCGATCTTGTCGTACTCGGGCGGGATCCCTTCCGCGAGGACCCCTCCACGCTCGTGACGATTCCCGTGGAGCGCACCATGACCGGGGGGAAGTGGGTCTACGAGTCGTAAGTGCAGTCTCACTGAGAAGCAGTTGCCGGATGCCTCCTCATTCTTACAAATGCGGACATCACCAAGACAACGATCCTGCCTGAGCGTGATCGCCGACTGCACACGGGCCGACTGTCACGGTTTTGCGCACAATGCTTGCATCGCTAGAGTGAGAGTGGTACCCTCCCCGTGCTCGACGGATGATGTCCCCCCGTATGTCGAGAAGCTCACATCTATGGACTTCTGAAAATGAACCATCAGCGAGGCGTTGCCGCCAACTCAGTTATATGGGCTCTGGCAGGAATTTTGGTGACTATCGCCGCCGGATTTCATATTACGCGCAGCATGCGCCATCCCTCGGTAAAGTTCGACACAGCCTACCAGGCAGTTTTGCTGGCCAATGGCTCCGTTTATTTTGGCCATCTGCAGAATTTCGAAGGTCATCATCCGGTTCTGACCGACGTCTTTTACATCGTTAGCCAGACAGATCCCGCGACCAAGCAAGTAAATAACGTCCTTGTGAAACGAGGCAAGGAATTGCACGCACCGGACCGGATGTATCTCAACCCAAGCCAGATTGTCTTCGTTGAGCCAGTCGGGGCCGAGTCGAAAGTGGCTCAACTGATCGCACAAGCAAGCCACTAAATTTACCCGGCACTAATGATATGTCGTGCGGTTTGTGATTGATTGCATTCGAACGTAGTGGCAGGTAGTCCGGGGCGTACCATACCGTTTGCTAAAGCGATTTTTTGGCGCAAGCGAAAGAATACAAATCGCGATCGCGTCGAGATGGGGCGCGCCAACCGATTTGATACGCACGATGGATTGCAGCAAGTAAGCAGTCGAGAGGCCGATGGAGAGTATGCACCGCTCCAAACCATCAGTGCTGGCGAGTGAGCCGCATGACAGTTTTCCCTGCGCTTTTGCGCAATGCGTAGTGGGGAGGACCTTCGCGAGCGCCGTAGAGCTGGCAGACGAGTCGGCCATCTCTGCCCGGGGATCTCAGCTTGAGTTCGCAGGACTGTGGCTGCATGGTTCTCGGTACAAAAGCGAGTTTTAATCGGATGTACGAGATAGGTTTCCCTTAACGGACCGCAAAACACGCCACTTAGGACGGAGAATGCCATGCGCTCACGATTGTTTGCAGGAAAGAACGACTCAGGGCGGGAACATTTCTTTCCCCTCTTTCCCCGAATTCTCTTGCTCGCCGTGATGGCACTACTCTTATACCCGCTTTCCGCATCCGCGCAATGCATAACGAGCTGGAAGGGCGGCCTCGCGGGAAATTGGAACGTGGCAGGCAATTGGACCTCGGGCGTCCCGAGCAATAACAATACGTGTATCAGTACGGCGAATTCAGCCGTCACGCTGAACATCGCCGGCGCTACGGCCGCCAACCTCACTCTCGGACTAAGCACGGACAGCCTGCTCTTCAGCAATGGAACTTCGCTCACAGTGAGCGGCAGCACGATCAGCAATGCGGGCACGATTTCGCTGAACTCCGCGGGCAGTGCCACGGATCTCCAATTGGCAGGTGGAGGAACGGTGACGCTGAGCGGCGTCGGCACGGTCACGATGAGCAATTTCACGGGCAACCGGATCTGGAGTCCCGGAAGCACCACGGCGCTGGCGATCGGGGCGGGTCAGTTGGTGCAGGGGGCGGGGCAGATTGGGTTGGGGGTGACGACCATCACCAACAACGGAACGATCACCGCCAACCAGTCGGCGGGATTGACCCTGGCTCCGAATGCCGGGGGCTTCACCAACAACAAGGTGATTCAAACGTCCGGGGCCGGATCATTGCTGACCCTGTCGAGCGGTCCCTTCGCCAACGCGAGCGGAAGCATTTTGCTCGCCGCGGGGACGACGGGAACGGTAACCGGAACCGCGGTGGTAAATGGCGGCGCCTTCACGTTGTCGGGGAACGCGACGCTGAATCTGTCGAACGGCACCATCCACGGGGGGGAGACCCTGACGAACAGCTCGACGGGCATTATCAACGCGGTCGCGGGCACCGGCAACACGCTGGGCGGCACGGTGAACAATGTTGCAGGCGGACAGATCAACGTGAACAACGCCGCCGTAGTGAGCTTGGAGAGCACCGGAACCTACACCAACAGCGGCAAGATCAACTTGAACTCCGCGGGCAGTGCCACGGATCTCCAATTGGCAGGTGGAGGAACGGTGACGCTGAGCGGCGTCGGCACGGTCACGATGAGCAATTTCACGGGCAACCGGATCTGGAGTCCCGGAAGCACCAC